>Ga0210384_10001226_pt1 | contig 35849 bp, 37 predicted proteins | sample IncBWH2MmetaG_FD_160574 | JGI IMG/M metagenome (GOLD analysis project Ga0210384, IMG submission 160574) | Forest soil microbial communities from Barre Woods Harvard Forest LTER site, Petersham, Massachusetts, United States - Inc-BW-H-2-M | ecosystem: Environmental > Terrestrial > Soil >...
GCGACGGGCACCAGTCAGCTCGGCCGCGCATTTCCCGGTACCACCTGGGCCCAGTGGAACGGACAGTTCCGCGACGACGTGCGGCGGTTCGTCCGCGGCGACGAGGGCATGGTCGGCGCCCTGATGCAGCGGCTCTACGGCAGCGACGATCTCTTCCCGGACGATCTCCCGAACGCGTACCGCCCATACCAGAGCGTGAACTACGTGACCTCCCACGACGGGCTCACCCTCTGGGATCTGCTCTCCTACGACGACCGGGACACCGGGAGCTGGAACTCCGGGTTCGAGGGCGACGCGGGCGTGCCGCCCGAGGTGCTCGCGTTGCGCCGCCGCCAGGCGAAGAACTTGCTGTGCCTCCTGTTCCTCGCCAACGGCACGCCGATGCTGCGCGGGGGCGACGAGTTCCTGCAGACGCAGGGCGGCAACCCCAACCCTTACAATCAGGACAACGCCACGAGCTGGCTCGACTGGGGGCGGCTTCAGGCGAACGCGGACACGTTCCGGTTCGCCCGGCTGATGATCGCCTTCCGGAAGGCGCATCCCTCGCTCGCCCGCAGCCGCTTCTGGCGGGGAGACGTGCGGTGGCACGGGGTGGGGCCCGGGGTGGACTTCTCCACCGCATCGCGGAGCGTCGCCTTCTTCCTCTCGGGAGCCTCGCAGGGCGACGACGACCTCTACCTGATGGTCAACGGCTACTGGGAGCCGCTGACGTTCACGCTCCAGGAGGGCGCCGCGTCCGGGTGGCGGCGCGTGGTCGACACCGGGCGCGACAGCCCCGACGACCTGCGCGAGCCGGCCGACACGACCCCGCTGCCGTCCGCGGCCTACGAGGTCGGTGCCCGCTCGGTGGTGGTCCTGCTCCGGCCGAAGGGGACAACCGCATGAGCGCGCCTACCATCGATCCGCGCGCCGGGAAGCCGGCGCCGCCTGCCCTCCTGGTGGACGTCGCGGGCCTGGTCAAGGCGTACTACACCGCGCGCCCCGATCCGGCGGTGCCCGCGCAGCGGGTCGCGTTCGGTACCTCCGGCCACCGGGGCTCGTCGCTCGCGGCCGGGTTCAACGAGGCCCACATCCTGGCGGTCACCCAGGCGATCTGTCTGTACCGGCGGGCGCACGGGATCGACGGGCCGCTCTTCATCGGCTGCGACACCCACGCCCTGTCCGAGCCGGCGCGGATGACCGCGATCGAGGTGCTCGCCGCGAATCAGGTCGAGGTGATGCTCGACACGCACGACCGCGTGACGCCGACACCGGTCGTCTCGTGGGCGATCCTCGACCGCAATCGGGCGAGTGCGGGCCCGCGCGCGGACGGCATCGTGATCACCCCGTCGCACAATCCGCCCGAGTACGGCGGCTTCAAGTACGATCCGCCCTCCGGCGGCCCCGCGGATACGGAGGTCACCGGCTGGATCCAGAGCCGGGCCAACGCGTTCCTCGCCGACGGTCTGCGCGGGGTGTCCCGCATCCCGTACGAGCGGGCGATCCGCGCCGCCACGATCGGACGCATCGACTACGTGGCCGGCTACGTCGGCGCGCTCGATTCGGTGATCGACATGGACCCGCTGCGTGGCAGCCCGCTGCGGATCGGGGTGGATCCGCTCGGCGGCGCGAGCCTGCCGTACTGGGATCCGATCGCCGAGCGCTACGGCTTCCGGCTCGACGTGGTCAATCGCGAGGTCGATCCGACCTTCCGCTTCATGACGCTCGACTGGGACGGCGCGATCCGCATGGACCCGTCGTCGCCCTACGCGATGGCCCGGCTCGTCGGGCTCCGCGACCGGTTCGATCTCGCGTTCGCCGCCGATCCGGACGCGGATCGCCACGGCATCGTGAGCCGGAGCGCCGGGCTCATGAACCCCAACCACTACCTGGCGGTGGCCATCTGGTACCTCGTGCGCCACCGGCCGAGCTGGGTGCCGACTCTCGCGGTCGGCAAGACCATCGTCAGCAGCAGCCTGATCGATCGGGTGACCGAACGACTCGGGCGCCGCCTCGTCGAGGTGCCGGTAGGCTTCAAGTTCTTCGTCGAGGGGCTCCTGGACGGCTCCCTCGCTTTCGGCGGCGAGGAGAGCGCGGGCGCGTCGTTCCTCCGGCGCGACGGGACGGTGTGGACCACCGACAAGGACGGGCTCATCATGGGGCTGCTCGCCGCCGAGATGACCGCGCGCACCGGCCGCGATCCCGGCGAGCACTATCACGATCTGACCCGCGAGCTCGGCGAGCCGATCTACGAGCGGATCGACGCGGAGGCGACGGACGCGGAGAAGGCCGCCCTCGGGCGCGTGACCGCGAAGGATCTGGCCGTCACCGAGCTGGCCGGCGATCCGGTCACCGCCGTCCTCACCACCGCGCCGGGCGACGGGCTGCCGATCGGCGGCATCAAGGTCATGACCGGGAACGGCTGGTTCGCGGCGCGCCCCTCGGGAACGGAGGCGGTGTACAAGCTCTACGCGGAGAGCTTCCTGGGCGTGGAGCATCTGCGTCGGATCCAGGAGCAGGCGCAGGCCGCGATCGCGGCGGTCATCCGGGGCAAGGCCGCCCCCTAGAGATCATGGACCGGATCGCGACGCAGGCCCCGACCCGGCCCCCGTTGCCGCCCTTCGATCGTGACGCGGCGATCAAGAAGGTCCGGCTCGCCGAGGACGCCTGGAACGGCCGTGATCCGGTGAAGGTCGCGGCGGCCTACACCGCGGACAGCGTATGGCGCAATCGCGCGGAGTTTCTCTCGGGCCGTGAGGCGATCGTCCAGTTTCTCGCTCGGAAGTGGGCGCGCGAGCTGGACTATCGACTCATCAAGGAGCTCTGGGCGTTTCACGAGAACCGGATCGCGGTCCGGTTCGCCTACGAGTGGCACGACGACAGCGGCCAGTGGTTTCGCTCGTACGGAAACGAGAACTGGGAATTCGAGGGCAGCGGTCTCATGGCTCGCCGGATCGCGAGCATCAACGATCTGCCGATCCGGGAGGCGGATCGCAAGTACCGGTGGCCTCTCGGTCGCCGGCCCGACGATCATCCGGGCCTCTCCGCTCTCGGCTTGTAGGCACCGTCCTCGCGTCGGGCGAGGACGAGCCACTCGAGGCCGCGCCGGCGCTCGACGAAGCGCGCCGGCGGACCGGCTTCGAGCACGGTGAAGCGGCCGGCGAGCGCTCGGTCGACGTCGGTGCGCGTGACCGGGAAGGGTGGGCCCTCGGTGCCGTCGCGCATCGGGTAGAAGCAGGCGAGCAGGAGGCCGCCCGGCCGCAGGATCGTGTGGAGCACCCGGACGTACTCGTCCCGGCGCGCCGGATCGATGGCGCAGAAGCAGGTGTATTCCCAGACCCCGTCGAAGGCGCCCGCCCGTTCGCCCCCGAGAGTGAAGACGTCGCGCTGCTCCACGGAGACCTCGACGCCCTCCGCGGTGGCCAGTCGCTGCGCCTCGCGCACCGCCGCGTTCGCGAAGTCGAACGCGAAGACCCGATGGCCGTGGCGGGCCAGCAGGCGCGCATCGTGCCCTCGGCCGCATCCCGGCACCGCGACGAGCGGCGGGCCCGCGCCCGCCCCTCGGCGCGCGAACGAGCCGCCGGACGCGAGCCAGTGCTCGAGCGCAGGCGCCGGGCCCCCGAGCTCCCAGCCGTCGTTGCCGTCCGCGTAGAGGCCCTCCCAGAAGGCGGCGCGGCTCACCGGGAGAGACTGTTCCACCGAAGATCCTGGAAGTCGGGGATGGTGCGCTCGGCCCCGGCGGCGAGCAGCTCGCGCTCGGAGTGCGCGGTGGTGACGCCGATGGCGCGCATGCCCGCGCTTCGCGCGGCCTGGATGCCCACCACCGCGTCCTCGAAGATCACGCAGTGGGACGGAGCGATGCGGAGCCGCCGGGCCGCCTGGGTCCACACCTCCGGGTCCGGCTTGCCGAGCATCACGTCGTCGGAGGTCACCACCACGTCGAAGTGGCGCAGCAGGCCCAGGTCGTCGAGCAGGCGCTCGGCGTCCCAGCGTGAAGCGGAGGTGCCGACGGCCCGCGGCACGTCGAGCCGGGCCAGCGATTCCAGGAACGCGGGCACGCCCGGCACCGGCTCGAGCCCGGCCTGCGCCTGCTCCTGGTAGAGATCGCGCTTGCGGCGGGCGAGGCGCCGGGCCTCCGCGCCGCTGACGCGGCGGCCGAGCAGCAGCGGGATGGCCTCCTCGCTCGGCCGGCCGATGGTGAGGCGCCAGTGCTCGGGATCGGCCGGCTCGGCGCCCAGCTCGGCCAGCAGGGCCCGCCACGCGCGCCGGTGGTGGGCGCCACTGTCGATCAGGACGCCGTCCATGTCGAAGATCGCGGCGGACGTCACGGGCCGATCCTCTCCTTCTCGCGCGGAGGGACCGGGAAGCGGGCGAGGGTCACCTCAGGCGATAGAGGGGCGCCAGCAGGTGGAACGTCTCGCGGGCGGCGCGAGCGTACTCCCGCGGCTTCCACTTGACCGCTTCCTCCGCCGGGATGCTCCGGCCGAGCACGAACTGGCCGTCGCGCGTACGCAGGAGCTCCTCGCCGAGCCGCGCCACCGCGTCGGCGGGAAGCTCGGTGAGAATGGCCGACGGAGCCTCGTCGTGCTCGTTCTTGAACCAGCCGAGTCCCTTGGCCCGCCGCAGCACCGGCACCAGCTGGCGGGTGTGCTTCTTCCACGCGGCGATCCAGCGCTTCTTCTGCGCGTGCTCGGGACCGGCCTCGAACAGGAAGCGTACGGTGTTGCGGGAGACCGCGACCTTGAAGTGGCAGTGCTTCTTGTACCCGCGCTTGTCGAGCGCGAAGGCCACCCACGTGTCGTCCGGCGGGTTCACGGTCCGGCGCGCGTGCTTGGCCACGTGGGCGAACGCGTCGGCCCCGCCCACCCGTCCCACGTCGGGCAGCAGCTCGCGCCCCACCGCTTCGAGCTTCGGCCGGATACGGGTCTTGATCGCGTCCATGCGGGGCTTGAACCCCGGGATGTCGAACACCTTGAAGTCGGACGGAGAGAAGCCGCTAAACGACATGCTGGGCCTCCTTCTACTCCGGCTCGTACACCGTGTCGGGATCGAGCGGGAAGATGGGGCGCCGGATGCGCCGGAAGACGAATCGGGAAAGGTTGGACGAGGACAGCCCGGGTGCGTCTACCTCGACGATCTCCCGGGCGATCGGCTCGAACGCCGCGCGGTAGTGGATCGTGGACTTGATGACCAGAATCTTCTCCAAGAGGGGGTCGATCCCGACGAACCGGATCATCTCCGGGTCGAGGGTCTGCCGCCGGTGAGAGATGAGTATCACTTTCACGTCGTCGACGTCCAGCACCGCGGTCGGCCCGAGCCGGCCGGGTAGCCCGTTCATCATGGGCCCGCGGTAGATGAAGCGTCCGTCGGAGAGCGTGCGCACGGTGCCGGTCGCCGAGAGCGGCGCGCCGTGGCGGTCGTCCACCTTGCCTCCGACGTCGAGCGTGATCCGGGAGCCCACGCCCGCCCGGATGCATGCCTGCACCGCGGCCGCGTCCCAGATGCAGGCGACCGTCGCGTGGCGCGCGCCCACCCGGAGCAACTCGCGCAGGATCTCGGTGCCGTCGCCCGCCGCCCCGCCGCCCATGTTGTCGGCCATGTCGGCGAGCACGATGGGCCGGCCCTCGGTCGCGAGCGCTTTGGCGACCGCCTCCTTCACCGGAAGCGCGGAGTGGATGAACTCGCTCCGGCGCTCCCACGCCGCCCGCTCGAGCGTCCCGGCGAGGCGCTCGGCCAGCGCCTGGTCGTCGTCGGTGATGACGTAGATGCCGAGGCCGGCGTCGGGAATGTCGGCGAGGGGGAAGCCGGCGAAGATGGAGATCGAGATGACCTTCGGGTTCTTCTCCATGTCGTCGGCCAGGTCGTAGAGCCGGCGCATCGGCCCGCGCGCGGTGCCCTGGCTGCCCAGCGGCGGCATGAGCGGCGGCTTGCGCCAGGCCGCGGTCGGGCGTATGTGCCCCCGGATCATCTGGGCGAGCCGCTCGGTCGCTTCGACCCCGCGCTCGGCCATGTCCACGTGCGGGTAGGTCTTGTACCCGTGCAGCAGATCGGCCTTCTCGATCATGTCGCGGCCGAGGTTGCCGTGGAAGTCGAGCGTCACCGCGATCGGGACGTCGGGCCCCACCGCTCCCCGCACCGCCGCGATGATGTCGCCCTCGCCGTCGTCCACGCCCTCCGGGACCATGGCGCCGTGCAGGTCGAGCAGCACGCCGTCGACGCGGCCCGCGCTCTCGAGATCCGCGAGCATGCGCCGCTTGACGTGCTCGTAGATGTCGCGGGTGACGCGGCCGGCCGGCGAGGCGGCCGCGGCCACCGACGGCACCAGGGTGGCGCCCAGACGCTCCGCCGCGCCGATCATGCCGCCCAGGCAGGTGCCGGTGCCGCGGAAGGTCTCGAGGATCTCGCCGCCGTAGCGCAGGTCGTGCACCTCGAACTGGGCGCGATCGGTGGGAACGTTGGAGAACGTGTTGGTCTCGTGCGAGAGCATGGCCAGGAACAATCTCACGCCGCTCTCCGGTAGAATGACGCCCGGGAAAGGAGACGATCATGGCCGACGCGTCGTGCTTTCACAACCTGAAGGAGGGCGGCATCCTGCGGCAGCTCGCGGAGGGGATGAGCGCTCGCGTGTTCCCGGGCGAGCACCTGATGCTCTCGGTGGTGCAAATCGCGCCGGGCTCGGTCTCGCCGGTGCACGCGCATCCCAACGAGCAGTGGGGCGTGTGCCTCGAGGGCGAGTGGATCCGCATCCAGGACGGCGTCGAGCACCACGTCAAGGCGGGCGACTTCTGGCAGACGCCACCGCACGTACCCCACGGCGGCCGCGCCACCGACAAGCGCGCCGTCGTCCTCGATATCTTCTCGCCGCCGCGCGAGGAATATAGAAAGCCCGGCTCCGGCTACAAGTGAGGCGGGGTGAGGGCCGGGGCGGGCGGGAGGCGGGGGCGCGCTCCCGGGGACACGCTGACTTGCGGGCGGGTCTGCCGCTCTCGATGGGGCCACGAGATTCTGGTTGCGGGCTTCGGCGGCGCGCAGAAGACACGGTCTCCGGGAGCGCGCCCCCGCCTCTCGCCCGCCCCGGCCCTCACCCCGCCTCATAGTTTCATATGGGGGTCGAGCCAGTCGCGGAGGGAGTTGCCCATCAGGTTGATCGCGAGCGTAGTGACGAAGATGGCGGCGCCGGGGAAAGCGGCGATCCACCAGGAGTTGAGCATGTAGACGCGGCCCTCGCCGAGCATGTTGCCCCACGCGGGGGTGGGCGGCTGCACGCCCAGGCCCAGGAACGACAGGAACGATTCGAGGATGATCACGCTCGCCACCTGGAGCGTGGCGATCACCACGATCACCGAGATGAGGTTCGGCAGGATCTGGCGGAAGATGATCCGAACGTGGCTCATCCCCAGGGCGCGGCCGGCGGTGATGAAGTCCCGCTCGCGGATGGCCATGGTCTCGGCCCGGATGACGCGCGCGTAGAGCGGCCAGCCGGCCACGCCGAGCACGATCACCATGTTGACGAGGCTCGGCCCGAGCACCGCGATCACCGACAGGGCCAGCAGCACGAACGGGAAGGTCAGCATGACGTTGATCACGGTCATGATGATCCAGTCGGTGCGCGAGCCGAAGTAGCCCGCCGCGAGCCCCAGCAGCACCCCGATGGTCGACGAGACCAGCACCGCGGCGACGCCGATGAGCAGCGAGACGCGGCCTCCGTAGATCATGCGGGAGAGCAGGTCGCGGCCGATCTGGTCGGTGCCGAGCCAGTGGTCGGTCTTGCCGCCCTCCATCCACGCGGGCGGGCCGAGCCGGTGCCGGATGTCCACCTCGACCGGGCTGTAGGGCGCGATCAGGGGCGCGGCCAGCGTGCCGACCACGATCAGGAGTAGCAGCAGGGCGGCGGCGAGTCCCCACTTTACCCGCCAGAGGCGCTGCAGGGAGCGCTCGGCCTCCTGCGGGCGGGCCGGGCTCGCGCCCGGGCTCTCCAGCGCCACGTCGCCGGCCCGCACCGCGCTCACCCGCCCACCCGGATCCGGGGGTCCACGAACCCGACGATCATATCGACCACGAAGTTGATGGCCACGATGATCAGGGCCAGCAGCACCACCGCGCACTGCACCACCGGGAAGTCCTGGTTGCGGATCGAGTCCACCGTGAGGGTGGCGACCCCCGGCCACGCGAACACGGTCTCGGTCACGATGGCCCCCCCGAGGAGCTGGCCGAACTGCAGCCCGAGCACCGTGATCACCGGGATGCACGCGTTGCGGAAGGCGTGCTTGATCACCACCCGCCACTCGGCCATCCCCTTGGCGCGGGCGGTCTTGATGTACTCCATGTTCATCACCTCGATGACGCCGGATCGCACCAGGCGCATCGTGATCGGGGCCAGGAACGCGCCCAGGGTGAAGGCGGGCATGAGGAAGTGCTGCCAGGTGCCGTACCCGGAGGCGGGCAGGAGCCGGAGGCGCACCGCGAAGATGATGATCAGCATGATGCCGAGCCAGAAGATCGGCATGGCCTGGCCCGCCACCGCCCCCATCGTGCAGAGGCTGTCCACGAAGGAGTGGCGCTTGAGCGCGGCGAGGATGCCCAGCGGCAGGGAGATCAGGAGCGCCATCACGAGGCCGGCGGTGGTGAGGTAGAGAGTGGGCGGCATGCGCTCGAGCACGAGCTTGAAGGCGGGAGTGTTGGTGTACCACGAGGTGCCGAAGTCTCCCTGTACCGCGCGGCTCGCGAACTTCCAGTACTGCACGTAGATCGGCTTGTCGAGCCCGAGCAGCTTGTGATAACGCTCGTACTCCTCCTTGCCCGCGTTCTGGGGCAGGAGCAGCAGCACCGGGTCGCCGATCACGTGGAGGATGGCGAAGGCCAGCATGGAGATGCCCACGATGACCACCGCGAGCTGCAGGAGCTGCCGGAGGGCGTAGCCCTTCATGACCGCGCGCCCCGATCCCGCGCCCCCGGCGGGCCGGGGGCGCGGGACGGGTGGGGAAACGCTACTTCTTTCGCAGGGTCGCCAGGTACATCCGATCGACCTCGTCGGCGGGCGCCTGGTACTCGATCCGGTTCGAGATGCCCCACACCCCGCGCAGGCCCCACTTGAAGACGTAGGCCGCGTCGTCGAAGAGGAGCTTCTGCGCCTTCGCGTAGATCTCGGCACGCTTCTTCTGGTCGAGGGTGGAGCGTCCCTGGATGATGAGGTCGTCGAGCGCGGGGTTGCAGTAGTAGGCGTAGGACTCCCCGCACTTGAAGATGTCGTAGAGGATGGCGTCGGCGTCGAAGATGGAATAGTAGCCCCACGAGAAGTCGAACATGGGGCCCTGCTTGCCCTCCTTCACCCGCGCCACCACCACCGTGTTGTCGCCGATATAGTTCTGCTTCACGCGGAAGCCGGCCTTGGTGAGGTCGGCCGCGACGGCTTCGTCGGTCTGACGAAGGCCGGGCTCCACCACCGGCGGGCCCTCGTTGAACGTGATGTCGACGCCGTTCGGATAGCCCGCCTCGGCCAGCAGCTTCTTGGCCTGGGCCAGGTCCTGCTTGTAGGGCTTGAGATTCGGATCCCAGCCGAAGGCCATCGGGTTGACCGCGGTGGCGGTCCGGTCGGCCAGACCGTTGAGCACGTGCTTGATGATGCCGTCCATGTCGGTGGCGAGGTTGGCCGCCTTCCGGACGCGCACGTCGGTGAACGGATTGGGCCCGCCGCGGGCGGCCTGGTCGAGCTGCAGGAAGGCGGTGCGCAGGATGGGGGAGGACGTGGTGTGGGCCTGCCCGGATTTGTCGATCACGTCCATCTGGTCCGGCGGCACCGCCTTGATCACGTCGACCCCGCCCGAGATGAGCTCGGCGATCTGGGTCGCCTGCTCGGGGATGATGCGGATGCGCACGTACTTGAAGAAGGGCTTGGGTCCCCAGTAGTCGTCGTTGCGGACCAGCAGGTGCTCCTGCTTGCGGTTCCAGCGAACGAGCTTGTAGGGCCCGGTGCCCACCGGGTTCTCCTGGAGCCACTCCTGGCCCTTCTCGCGGATGAGCTTCTCCGAGTGCATCACCAGCGCGGTGAGACGCTCGACGAAAACCGGGTAGGGTCCGTCCGTCTTGAATCGCACCGTATGCTCGTCCACGATCTCCACGCTCTTGATCTTGGCGTGGTTGCCCCGCGCGGTCATCTTCTTGGTCGGATCGAGGACGCGCTCGAACGAGGCCTTGACGTCCTTGGCCCCGAACGGCGTGCCGTCGTGGAACCGGACGCCCTGACGCAGCTTCACCTCCCAGGTGGTGTCGTCGATGGCGCGCCACGAGGTGGCCAGATTGGGCACCACCTTGCGGGTCTTGAGATCACGCACCGCCAGGTGGTCGAACACGTTGTACCCGAGGATGATCGCCTCGCGCAGCACCGAATTGGGCGGATCCCACGTGTCGATGTCCGACTGGAGCGCGTAGACGATGGTGTCGTCTTTCGTCTGGGCGTCTACCGGCGACGTCGCGGCGACGGCCGGGAGGAGCAGCGCGGCGAACACGAGGGCGAGTAGGCGGCACACCATGTGAGGACCTCCGTGCGGTGGACGGGCATCTGGGTGCTGGAACAATAGCCGCGGGGGCGCGGCCAGTCAAGGCGTCCTCCGGCTGGCGCAAACGTGCTAAGACAAAGGGCACGTCATGCCCGTCGCGCTCGAGACCCGCCGTCTCCGGCTCCGCCGACTGGAGGCCTCCGACGAGGCCGACCTGATCGCGCTCGATCTCGACCCCGAGGTGATGCGCTACGTCGGCAGCCCCGCCGGCGTGAAGACGCCCGCGGAGACCGCGGAGCGGGCGCGGGAGCGCATCCGCGCCGGCCGGAGCGGCGAGCAGGAGCTGCTCGGCTTCTGGGTGATCGAGGGTCGCGAGGATCGCGCGTTCCTCGGTCTGGGCGCGCTCCTGTTCATGCCCACCCGCGAGTCCGGCTTCGCCGACGTGCCGGACGTCGCCGACGTCGAGGTCGCGTATCGCTTGGCCCGGAGCGCGTGGGGGCGCGGCTTCGCCACCGAGGCGGCGGGCGCGCTGGTCGCGCACGCGCTGCGTACCGTGGGCCTGCCGCGGGTGGTGGCGGTGACCTATCCGGAGAACCAAGCCTCGCAGCGGGTGCTCGACAAGCTCGGCTTCGAGCGGCGCGGGGTCCTCGATTACAAGGGGGTCCGGGCCACGTATCACGTCCTGACGCAGACGGCGTGGGCCGCGGCTGCCGGTCTTCATTGACTTTATCCGGGTCGGACAGCCATAATTACTTCGCTGTTCACGCATACTTATGGCTCCTCGATCTCTCTTCCTCGTCACCGGCGGAGCGGGCTTCATCGGCTCCCACATCGTCCAGCGGCTGCTCGGCGAGGGTCACCGCGTCCGCGTCTTCGACAACTTCTCCACCGGGAGCCGGGCGAACCTGGACTTCGCGCGTGGTGACAAGCGGCTCGAGATCGTCCGGGGCGACCTGGCCAATTTCAAGGCGGTCGAGCGGGCGGTGCGGGGGACCAGCGCGGTCTTCCACCAGGCCGCGATGCGCTCGGTCCCGCGCTCGGTGGCGGACCCGCTCGGGGCCAACGCCTCGAACGTGACCGGCACGCTCCACGTCCTCCACGCGGCGGCGCGGCAGAAGAAGAAGCCGCGCGTGGTCTACGCCTCGTCCTCGTCGGTGTACGGCGACCGCCCGGATCTGCCCAAGCGCGAGGACCAGCCGACCCTGCCCATCTCGCCCTACGCGGCGACCAAGGTGGCGGGCGAGCTGTACGGCTCGGTGTGGCATCGGCTCATGGGCGTGGAGACGATCGGTCTCCGCTACTTCAACGTGTTCGGCCCCCGCCAGGACCCCAAGAGCGAGTACGCGGCGGTGATCCCGCGCTTCATCCTCTGGGGGCAGCAGGGCAAGCCGCTGCAGGTCCACGGTGACGGCACCCAGTCGCGCGACTTCACCTACATCGACAACGTGGTCTCGGCCAATCTGCTCGCCTCGCGGGCCGACGCGGCCCGCGTGTCCGGGAAGAGCTACAACGTGGGCTGCGGCAGCCGCACCAGCCTGCTCGAGATCATCGCCAAGCTAGAGCAGATGCTGGGCCGGCGGCTCGAGCGTAAGCACTCGCCGGGCCGCGTCGGCGACGTCCCGCACACCCTGGCCGACGTGAGCGCGGCCAAGCGCGATCTCGGGTACGAGCCGGTGGTGGAGTTCGACGAAGGCCTCCGGCGGACGGTCGAATTCTTTACCGGGAGGAAACTCGGATGATGCGTCTGGTCGTCGCCCTTCTGCTGGCCGCGCTTGCCGCGGCGCCCGTCGCCGCTTCGGCCCAGGCTCCGAATAGCCTAGTAGTCCAAGTGCCCACCGAGCCGCCGGGGCTCGATCTCACCTCGAATCCCTCCTCCGCGATCGCGGCGGTCGTCTTCGACAACGTGCAGGAGGGGCTGATCAAGATCGAGCGCACCGGCAAGATGGTGCCCTGGCTGGCCGAGCGCTGGTACACCACCGACAACCGGAACTACACCTTCTTCCTGCGCAAGGGCGTGCGGTTCTCGAACGGGCGGGAGCTGAAGGCGGTCGACGTCAAGTTCGCGCTCGACCGGGCGATGAACCCCGAGACCAAGCATCCGTATCGGAAGCAGTACGAAATCATCAGGGACGTCATCGTCAAGGACGACTACACGGTGACGGTCACCCTGAAGGACGTCGACGCCACGTTCCTCTATACGATGGCTCGCCAGGGCTCGGTGATCTACCCGCGCGAGGCGGTGGACACCCTCAAGAGCCAGCCCATCGGCACCGGGCCCTTCACGGTGGCGGAGTGGGTGCGGGGCGACCGCATCGTGCTGGTCAAGAACAAGGACTACTGGGTCAAGGGGCTCCCCAAGCTCGACCGCGTGGTCTTCCGGTTCATCCCCGATCCCAACACCACGCTGGCCGCGCTCAAGTCCGGCGACATCGACGTCTCGGCCTTCGGCATCGGACCCGAGAGCGTGGACGATCTGAAGAAGGACGCGCGCTTCCAGGTCATCGTGGGCGACACGACCAACGACGTCACGATGTCGATGAACAACAGCAAGAAGCCCTACTCGGACAAGCGGGTGCGGCTGGCCATCACGCACGCCATCAACAAGGACGAGGTCCTCAAGGGGGCGATGTTCGGCTACGGCAAGGTCCTGGGGTCCAACGTGGACCCGACCAACCCCTACTACGTGGACGTTTCCAAGCGCGTGGGCTACGACCCGGCCAAGGCCAAGCAGCTCCTGGCCGAGGCGGGCTACCCGAACGGTTTCGACGCGGTGTTCAAGGTGGCTCCGCAGTACTACTACACGGTGCGCTCGGCCGAGATCATCGCGAGCCAGCTCGCCAAGGTCGGCATCCGCGCCACCATCCAGCAGGTGGAGTGGGGCCAGTGGCTCTCGCAGGTCTTCTGCCTGGCGCCCTGCCAGAACCCCGACTACGACATGTCCATCATCGGCCACGCCGAGGCCTGGGACATCGGGAACTTCGCCAATCCCAAGTACTACTTCCGCTGGGACAGCCCCGACTTCCAGAAGCTGTTCAAGGAGTCGGAGGTCACGGTGGACGACAAGAAGCGGCGTGAGATCTACGTGAAGATGCAGGACATGCTGGCCGACGAGGCACCCGCGGTCTGGCTCTACATGCATCCGCGGCTCGTCATCACCAAGCGCGGGGTGACCGGCATGTGGAAGGATCAGCCGGCGCCGGTCCTGGACCTGTCCGAGGTGGCCTGGCAGAAGTAGGCGCCAGACGTAATCGCCAGAAGTCACTAGGTGTCCCGCTATATCCTCCGGAGGGTGGCGGCGCTGGCCGCCACCCTCCTTTTCGTCTCCCTCCTCGTCTTCGTGGTGGTCCGGGTCCTCCCCGGCGATCCGGCGCTCATCATCCTGGGGCTCGAGGCCAGCCCCGAATCGGTCGCGCGGGTGCGCCAGGCCCTCGGGCTCGATCGCCCGATCCCGGTGCAGTACGCCCAGTGGGTGGGCCACGCACTCGGCGGCGACCTGGGCCTCTCGATCCAGTACGATCTGCCGGTCGCGACGCTGATCTTCTCCCGTCTCGCGGTGACCCTGCCGCTGACCCTGCTGGCCGCCGGCTTCATGGTGGTAGCCGCCCTCCCGCTCGGAGTGTTCGCGGCCACGCACCACCGCCGCTGGGGCGACTACTTGACGATGACGCTCTCGCAGCTCGGCGTCGCGGTGCCGGGCTTCTGGGCCGGGCTCCTGCTGATCCTGCTCTTCTCGGTCCAGCTGCACTGGGTGCAGGCGGGCGGCTTCGACGGCTGGGGCCAGGGCCTGTGGCCCGGGCTGCGTTCGCTGCTGCTGCCCGCGATGGCGCTCGGCCTCTTCCAGTTCGCGGTGCTGGCCCGCACCACCCGATCGGCGGTGCTGGAGGTGCTGCGCGAGGAGTACGTGAAGACCGCGCGGGCCAAGGGGCTGGCCGAGTGGATCGTGCTCTTCCGGCACGCCCTGCGGAACGCGCTCATCCCGATCGTGACGGTCGCCGGCGTGCAGCTCGGCCAGCTCCTGGCCGGCAGCATCATCCTCGAGTCGGTCTTCTATCTGCCCGGGCTCGGGCGGCTCACCCTGGCCGCGATCAGCGCGCGCGACCTGCCGGTGGTGCAGGGGGTGGTGCTCTTCGTCGCCTCGATGATCGTCACCGTGAACGCGGCTGTCGACATTCTCTACGGCATCCTCGACCCCCGCATCCGCTATGGCTGACGTCTATGGCTGACATCCGGGCCCGCCGCGTCTTCAGCCACGTGACGTTCGTCGCGGGCCTCGTCATCACGCTCGCGCTGATCCTCACTGCCGCGGTCAGCCTCGTCTACACGCCGCGCGATCCGCTCGAGATGTCGATCGCGGGCCGCCTGCAGGGGCCGTCCCCGGCCCATCCCCTCGGCACCGACCAGTTCGGCCGCGACCTGCTCTCGCGAGTGATGCAGGGCGCCACGACCTCGATCCTGGTGGGGGTGATCGCGGTCGGGATCGGGATGGCGGTGGGCGTGGTGTTCGGCATCATTTCCGGCTACTTCGGGGGTTGGCTCGACGAGACCTTCATGCGCCTCGTGGACGCGGTGCAGGGCTTCCCGGCCATTCTCCTGGCCCTGCTGCTCTCCGCGGTCTTCAAGCCGACATTGACCACGTCGATGGTCGCCATCGGGGTCGCCTTTTTGCCGGTCTTCGCCCGGCTGACGCGGGCGAGCTTCCTCGAGTTCCGCGACCGCGACTTCGTGGTGGCGGCCCGGGCCCTGGGAGCCGGGGACGGCGCGCTCATCGGGCGGCACATCCTGCCGAACACCCTGCCGCCCCTGATCGTGCAGGCGACGATCAGCTTCCCGGTCGCCATCCTGGCCGAGGCGGGTCTGTCGTACCTCGGGCTCGGCACACAGCCACCGAACCCGTCGTGGGGGCTCATGCTGAAGGAGGCACAGGCCTTTCTCGGCATGAACCCGTGGTTCGCGATCTTCCCGGGCGGGGCCATCGCGCTGACCGTGCTCGGCCTGAACCTTCTCGGGGACGGCCTGCGCGACCTGCTCGACCCGAAGACCGCCTCTCCGGCGTGATGTTTGTTCACCCTAACTTTGAGTGATTGTGCTAGCCTGTGACCGGTGTCGGGCCGAGGCAGCCGATCGGCCGGCGTTCCCCCGAGCGTTCAACTGAAAATTCGAAACGCATACTGCCGGTAAAAGGAGATTCATCCGTGCTTCGACCGCTCCTGTACGTGTTTGGAACGCTTCTGGTAACGCAGGCCGCCGTGATCGCCACCTCGGTCTACCTGCATCGGGGACTCGCGCACCGCGCGCTCAGCCTGCATCCGCTCGCCGACTGGGCTTTCCGGTTTGTCCTTTGGTTCACCACCGGCCAGAACCGGCGGGAGTGGGTCGCGGTGCATCGCAAGCACCACGCCTTCACCGATACCGACAAAGATCCGCACAGCCCGCTCGTGCACGGCTTCTGGAGGATTCAGCTCTGGAATGTCTACTACTACGTGCGCGAGGCTCGCAACCCGGAGACGCTCGCCCGCTGGGCCAAGGACATCCGGGACGACATCTGGGATCGGGTGCTCTTCAACAAGGGCACGCTGGGCGGCGTGGTCGGCATCGCGGCGGCCATGCTGGTGCTGGGGCCCGTGTGGGGCCTGCTGCTGGCGGTGACCCACTTCGTGCTCTACGTCTTCGTGCTCGCCCCCTCCATCAACGGGCTCGGCCACTGGTGGGGCCGCAAGAACTTCTTCAACAACTCCGCCACCAACCTGCGCGTGCTCGCGTGGCTCACCGGGGGCGAGAGCCTGCACAACAATCACCACGCCTATCCCTCCAGCCCCAAGTTCAGCATGGGCCGCTTCGAGTTCGACCCCTCGTGGCTGGTGATCCGCGTGCTGATGCTGCTCCGGCTGGCGCGTTTGGTCGGCGACAAGGTGAAGCTGGCCGCGTAGTAAGGCTTCGGCGCACCGGCTGTCACGGGTCCGGCGACCGCTGGACCTTCCGCGACTCGCTCTGTCTCTACGTCGCTTCGTTCCCCACCGGTTGATGTCGGTGTTGTTGAGCTAGCTGTCCCTCCCGGGTCCTTGGCATGCCCACTGCATCTTATGCGTGCTCATCAACCACTGGGAGCTGAGCCGGGAATTCGGCCGAAAGCCCTGGCACCTATATAAGGCCCTGATTTTAGGCGCATTTGAGCCGTCTCGCCGACCCGGACCCAGGCGGCCATCGGCCCCCGGTCGAAGCTCAAGAGTGACCAAGAGCGTCGCCAGCCAGACATCCTTCGTAAGACGGCCGTGCGCGATCGCACTGTGAGATAGGCGACGACCGTGACGGCCGATTTCCGAGAGAACCTGCTGCGCGACATGATCCGCATTCGGCGTGTCGAGGAGACCCTCGCCGATCTCTACCCGTCGCAGGAAATGCGGACTCCGACCCACTTCTCCATCGGCCAGGAGGCCGCGGCCGTTGGTGTGTGCGCCGCGCTCCGGCGCAACGACGTCGTGTACAGCGGTCACCGTTGCCACGCGCACTACCTCGCGAAGGGCGGAGACCTGCGCGGCATGGTCGCCGAGTTGTACGGCCGCGAGACCGGCTGCGCGCGGGGTCGCGGCGGCTCCGTGCACCTCAACGATCCCGGAGCCGGCGTGGTCGCGTCGTCCGCGATTCTCGGCCAGACGATGGCGGTGGCGGTCGGCACCGCACTCGCGTTCACGATGGACGGATGCGACCGAGTCGCGGCGACGTTCTTCGGCGATGGCACCGTCGAGGAGGGCATCTTCCACGAGACGCTCAACTTCGCGGTGATGCGGCGCGCCCCGGTGCTCTTCGTGTGCGAGAACAACGGATTCTCGACCCACACCCGGCTGGACGTCCGTCAGCCCGCCTCGGTATCGATTCACGCCCGGGCCGCCTCCTACGGCATGCCCTCGCGCCTGGTGGACGGCAACGATGTCTTCGCCGTCTCCGAGGCGGCCCGCGAGGCCGTGGCCCACGCCCGGCGCGGCGCGGGCCCGTTCTTCCTCGAGTGCACCACCTACCGGTGGCGGGAGCACGTAGGCCCGCTCTGGGACTACGACAAGGGATACCGGACGAAGGCGGAGGTCGATTCGTGGATCGCCCGCTGTCCGATCCGCCGCGCGTCGGAGCGCCTCCTCAGCGAGGGCGTGTGCACGCCGGAACGGATTGACGCCATGGTGCGCGCGAGCCAGCTCGAGGTGGACGAGGCGGTGGCCGCGGCACGGGTCGCGCCGTTCCCGGCGGTCGAAGACCTCACGCTCGGGACCTACTGAGGGCTACGAATGCGCCGACTCACCTACGGACAGGCCATCAGCGAAGCCACCGTGCAATGCATGGAGGCGGATCCCAACATCTTCGTCGCGGGCATCGGGGTCGACGACTTCAAGGGGATCTTCGGCACCACCGCGGAGGCCTTCCGACGCTTCGGTCCCGCTCGGGTCTTCGACATCCCGAACGGCGAGAACGCCATGACCGGGATCGCGATCGGCGCGGCCGCGGTCGGCAAGCGGCCGCTCATCGTGCACCCTCGCAACGACTTCATGTTCCTGTGCATGGACCAGCTCTTCAATCTCGCCGCGAAGTGGCGCTACATGTTCGGCAACCGCGGCGGCGTGCCGGTGGTCTTCCGCGGCATCGTGGGACGCGGCTGGGGGCAGGGCGCCACGCACTCCCAGAGCCTGCAGGCGCTGTTCGCCCACTTCCCCGGTCTCTACGTCGGCCTGCCCGCCTCGCCGGCCGACGCGAAGGGGCTGCTGGTGAGCGCGCTCCAGGGCAGCGGCCCGGTGGTGCTGCTGGAGAATCGCGCACTCTACGAGTTGGATGGCGAGGTGCCGGAGGGTCTCGATCCCGTACCGTTCGGCAAGGGAAAGGTGGTGCGGCCCGGGACCGACGTCACCATCGTGGGCGTCTCGCTGATGGCATACGAGGCGACCCGCGCCGCCGAGATCCTGCTCGAGCACAACGTCAGCGCCGAGGTCATCGACCTGCGCAGCGTGCGTCCGCTCGACGAGGAGATCATCGTGCGGTCGCTCCGCAAGACGGGACGGCTGGTGGTGGCCGACACGAGCTGGGCGCTCTGTGGAGTCTCCGCCGAGGTGGCGGCGATCGCGGCCGAGAAAGCCTGGCCCTACCTGAAAGCCCCGGTGCGGCGGGTCACCCCGCCGGACTGCCCGGCGCCGGTGTCGAAGCCGCTCGAGGACGCGTTTCATCCCAATCCGTTGACAATCGCGCAGGCGTGCCTCGACGTGCTGAAGGCCGGCGTGCCGCTCGGTGCCGGCGTGACCGACGTGCAGGCCACGTTCGCGGGGCCGTACTGAGATGGCCGCGGGCCGCCGCGTCAGCATCTTCCTCCCCGCCTTCAACGAGGTGGACAATCTCGAGCGCTCGGTGGCGGACATCGAGTGGGCCGCGAGCCAGGTCCTCAGCGAGTACGAGATCCTCATCATCGACGACGGCAGCACCGACGGGACCGGAGAGCTGGCCGAGCGGCTCGCGCGGGCGAGCCGAAGCGTCCGCGTGATCCACCAGCCGCGCAACATGGGGATCGCGGCGGCCTACGAGCGGGCGCTGGACGAAGCGACGCTCGACCACTTCAGCTTCCTGGCCGCGGACGGGGAGATCGCCCGCGAGTCCGTGCGAGCCATCCTGAGCTCGGTGGGCCGGGCCGACATCGTGGCGCCGTATCACGAGAATCCGCGGGCGCGCCAGCTGCATCGCCGGTTTCTCACCTGGGCCTCGACCGCGCTGGTCAATGTGCTGTTCGGCCAGCGCATGCACTACTACCAGGGGCCATGCATCTATCCGGTCGCGCTCGCGCGCGCGCTGCCCAAGAGCGCGGGCGGCTTCTACTTCCTGACCCAGATGCTCGTCCACGCGCTTCACGCCGGATACACCTACGTCGAGGTGGGGTTGACCCACGTGGACCGCACCCACGGCCGCTCCAAGGCCGTGTCGGCCAAGAACATCCTGAAGGCACTGCGGACGATCGCACAGGCGTGGTGGGCCATCCACCTTGGTGGCGAGTCCGTGGCGCGGAGGGTCTAGAGATGGCGACGAAGCGACCGACGGTGCTCGTGACCGGCGGCGGGGGATACGTCGGGGCGGTGCTGGTCCCGAAGCTGCTGGCCAAGGGATACCGCGTCCGCGTGATCGATCTATTTCTCTTCGGCCGAAACGTCCTGCCGACGCACGCGGCGCTCGAGCTCGTGGCCGCGGACATCCGTGACGAGAAGGCCCTCGCGAAGGCGACCGCGGGGGTGGAGTCGGTCATCCATCTCGCCTGCATCTCGAACGATCCGAGCTTCGAGCTCAACCCGGGGCTGAGCCGCTCGATCAACTACGACTGCTTCGAGCCACTGGTGAGCATCTCGCGCCGGGCCGGTGTCCGCCGGTTCGTCTATGCGTCGACCTCGAGCGTGTACGGGGTGAGCGACGCCCCGGACGTCACCGAGGAGCACCCACTCGTTCCCCTCACCGACTACAACAAGTACAAGGGCATGTGCGAGCCCATCCTGCTCCGGTATCAGGCGCCGGCTTTCACCACCGTGATCATCCGACCCGCCACCGTGTGCGGCTACTCGCCCCGCCTGCGGCTGGATCTCACCGTGAACATCCTCACCAGCCTCGCGATCAACCAGCGGCGAATCACCGTCTTCGGCGGCGCCCAGAAGCGCCCGAATATCCACATCGACGACATCAGCGACCTGTACGTCGAGTTGCTGGACGTGCCGGCCGACCTGATCGCCGGGAAGACCTTCAACGCGGCGTACCAGAACCACACGGTGGCCCAGCTCGCCGAGATGGTGCGATCGATCGTGAGCCGTGAGATGCCCGAGCTCGGTCCGATCGCCCTGGAGACGGTGCCGAGCAACGACACCCGGTCGTATCACGTCTCCTCGGAGAAGATCAAGCGCGAGCTCAGCTGGTCGCCACGGCGGACCATCGAGGACGCGGTGATGGATCTGTGCGGAGCCTTCCGGGCCGGCCGGATCCCGGATCCGCTCAATGACACTCGCTACTACAACGTCAAGACCATCCAGGCTTCGGGGCTGGCCTGAGCGATGCCTCGCGCGGTCGTCACCGGAGGGGCGGGCTTCATCGGCAGCCACATGGTCGATCTGCTGGTCGATCACGGGTATTCGGTCGTCGTCATCGACAACCTGGCCACCGGCCGGGCCGAGAACCTGGCCCGGCACCGGCGCGAGCCCCGCGTCGTGCTCGACGAGACCGACATGTGCATGGTGCCGGCGGATTCGCGCCTGTTCGAGGGCGTCGACCACGTGTTCCACTTCGGCGGGATCGGCGACATCGTGCCGTCGATCGAGCGGCCCCTCGACTACATGCGGGCCAACGTGAACGGGACGCTCGCCATGCTCGAGGCGTCCCGCCACGCCCGCGTCCGCAAGTTCGTCTACGCGGCTTCGTCCTCCTGCTACGGGCTCGCCACCGAGCTGCCGACCACGGAGCGGGCCCAGACCCGCCCGGAGTATCCGTACGCTCTCAGCAAGTACCTGGGGGAGAGCACGGCGCTGCACTGGGCGCAGGTCTACCGGCTGCCCGTCGTCTCGATCCGCATGTTCAACGTGTACGGGCCGCGCGTGCGCACCACCGGGGCCTACGGCGCGGTGTTCGGGGTGTTCCTGGCCCAGAAGCTCCACGGCAAGCCATACACGGTGGTCGGCGACGGCGGCCAGCGACGGGACTTCGTGTACGTCACCGACGTGGCGCGGGCGTACCTGATGGCCGCCCAGTCGGACCGGGGCGGCGAGGTCTTCAACCTCGGATCGGGTGACCCCCAGACCATCAACCGTCTCGTCGAGCTGATGGGCGGCGAGGTCGTGCACGTGCCGAAGCGTCCCGGCGAGCCGGACTGCACGTGGGCGGATATCGCCAAGATCCAGCGCGGGCTCGGCTGGAAGCCGGAGGTCGCGTTCCCCCAGGGGGTCGCCGCGATGCTGGGACAGATCGAGGAATGGCGGGCGGCGCCCCTGTGGACGCCCGAGAAGATCGAAGCGGCCACCCGCACCTGGTTCGAGCACCTCGCGCGATGAAGCCCGACTACCGACAGAAGGTCAAGACCCTCGAGGAGCTGACCGTCGCGATCGGCCCGAGGCCTCGCGCGAAGACCGTCATCATGTGCCACGGGATGTTCGACATCGTTCACCCGGGCCACCTGCGGCACCTGATGTACGCCAAGGAGAAGGCGGATCTCCTGATCGCGAGCCTCACCGCCGACGTGCATGCCACCAAGGCCGCGTTCCGGCCCTACGTCCCGGAGGAGCTGCGAGCCGCCAACCTCGCGGCGCTCGAGATGGTCGACTACGTCATCATCGATCCGCATCCGACCCCGATCGAGCACATCAAGTGCCTGCAGCCGGACTACTTCGCCAAGGGCTACGAATATTTCTCGGAGGGAGTCCCGGCGCGTACGCAGGAGGAGATCGACACGATCGAGAGCTACGGCGGGGAGATCGTGTTCACCCCCGGCGACGTGGTGTATTCGTCCTCTCGCCTGATCGAGGCCTCCCCGCCCAAGCTCGGAGTCGAGAAGCTGCTCGCGCTCATGGAGTCCGAGGGCTTCGGGTTCGACCAGCTCCGCGACGCGCTCCGCCGGATGCGCGGCTTACGGGTGCACGTGGTGGGCGACACGATCGTGGACAGCTACAGCACGTGCTCGCTCCTCGGCGCCACCGCGAAGTCGCCCACCTTCAGCGTCAAGCACGAGCGGACCGAGGTATTCGCGGGCGGAGCCGCGGTGGTGGCCAAGCACGTCAAGGCGGCCGGGGCCGAGGTCTCCTTCTCCACCGTGCTCGGCAACGACACGTCCAAGGACTTCGTGCTGAAAGACCTAAGCGAGGCCGGCATCGTCGTGCACGGCTTCATCGATCGCACGAGGCCGACCACCCAGAAGGAGCGCTACATCGCCGACGGCTACAAGATGCTGCAGGTCGATCGGGTCGACAACCGTGCGGTGTCCGACAAGGCGCTCCGCTTCCTCAGCGACTCGATGGGGGACAGCCGCCCCGACGTGGTGATCTTCAGCGATTTCCGTCACGGCATCTTCCGGCCCAAGAGTATTCGGCTGCTCCGCGAGCGCGTGCCCGACGGCGCGATCAAGGTGGCGGACAGCCAGGTCTCCAATCGCTGGGGCAACATCCTCGAGTTCACCGACTTCGACCTCCTGACCCCGAACGAGCGCGAGGCGCGCTTCGCCCTCGGCGATCAGGATTCGGTGGTGCGGCCGCTCGCGCTGCAGCTCTTCCGGCTCGCCCGCTGCAAGCACCTGATCCTGAAGCTCGGCGAGCGAGGGTTGCTCGGCTACCGGACCCCTGGCCACATGCCGCGGGAGTTCTTCACGGTGGACAGCCTGGTGGATACCCTGCAGGACCCGGTGGGAGCGGGTGACGCGCTCCTCGCCTATTCCGCGCTCTCGCTGGCCGCGACCGGGGACATCGTAGTCGCGGCCGTCCTCGGCTCGGTGTCGGCCGCGCTGGCCTGCGAGCACCAGGGCAATCGGCAGATCACGCCGGAAGAGGTGGAGGAGAAGATCCACCGCATCGAGAAGCGGGCCCACTTCGAATGAGATACCTGCTCGTGGGACTCGGCAACATTGGCGGGAAGCGCCGTGCCGTGCTTGGCGAGCGCTGCGTGGCCACCGTGGATCCCTTCAATCTCGCGGCCGATTTCCGGCAGCCGGAGCAATGCCCGGACGCCCACTACGACGCGGCCATCCTGGCGGTGCCCAACGACGTGAAGGTGCGGCTGCTGGAGTACTTCCTCTCGCGGGGCAAGCACGTCCTGGTCGAGAAACCGCTCATCCTCGACGAGGAAACCGCCGGTCAGCTGACCCGCCTCGCCCGGGCCTCGCGGGGGATCTGGTACACGTCCTATAATTTTCGCTTCGAGCCCAACGTTCTCGCGCTGAAGCGGCACCTGGAAGGCGGCGCCATCGGAAAGCTGTACCGGGTCCGGATGTTCTACGGCAACGGTACCGCCGGCAATGTCGCGGGGACTTGGCGCGACAGCCCCCTCGGCATTCTCGAGGACATGGCCTCGCACCTGATCGACCTCACCGGCTTCGTGTTTGGACGGTTCGGGTCCGAGTTCCGGGTGTGGGAGCGGCGCGGCTACGAGCTGAAGGGTTTCGATCACTGCCTGCTCGCCACCACGGACCGGAGCGTGACCATCGAGTGCAGCTTCCTGTCGTGGAAGAACCGGTGGCGGATCGAGGCGCTCGGCGAGGAGGGCGCGCTCGAGATGAACGGCCTCACCAAGTGGGGGAAGAGCGAGCTCGTGATCCTGCGCCGCCGCCACCCGAGCGGCGTGCCCGACGAGCGCCGAGAGATCGCACACGGCCCCGACCCGACCTGGGCCGCCGATATCCGCCATTTCGAGGAGATGGCCGGAACCGGCGTGACCTCGTGCGAGAACGACCTGTGGCTGTCGCGGACGGTTCACGCGGCGGCCACCGCGCGGGTGGACGGCGGGTCGTGAGCGATCGACCGACCGGGTTCCTGGGCCTGTCGCACCTCGGGATCATCTCGGGCATCGGGTGGGCCTCCCTCGGAGCCCAGGTGGTGGCGGTGGACCTGGAGCGAGAGCCCGTGGAGCGACTGCGCCGGGGCGACCTGCCGGTCCACGAGCCCTCGCTGCTCGAGCTGTACGCGGCGACCCGCGAGCGCATGACCTTCTCGACCGATCCGGCCGCGCTCGCCGAGTGCGACCTCGTGGTCGTGTCGCGGGACATCCCGACGGACGCCGAGAATGGAAGCGATCCCTCGATCGTCGACCGCCTGATCGAGTCCGCGATTCCCCACCTTCGTCCCGGATCCACGTTGGTGCTCATGAGCCAGGTCTCGCCCGGCGCGACGCGCGCGCTCGCCGCGCGCATCGAGTCGCGCCGACCGGCCGCGGGGATCGGCGTCTACTACTGGGTGGAAACCCTGGTCTTCGGCAACGCGGTCGAGCGGTTCCTCGAGCCCGAGCGGATCATCGTCGGCGCCGCGGATCCGGGACGTCCGCTGCCCGCCCCGCTCGAGCAGGGTCTCCGCCGATTCGGTTGCCCGATCCTTCGGATGGGCTACGAGAGCGCCGAGCTTACCAAGACCGCGATCAACCTCTACCTCTTCGGAGCGGTGACCTACGCCAACACCCTCTCCGATCTCTGCGAGGCGGTGGGAGCGAACTGGTCGGAGATGGTGCCCGCGCTGCGGCTCGACCGTCGAATCGGGCCGGCCGCCTACATCCGCCCGAGCCTGGGGGTGGCCGGCGGCAACCTCGAACGCGATCTCGTGACCCTGCGGAGTCTCGGGCAGCGACACGGCGTGGACGTCGCCTACGTGGACACCCTCCTCGCCCACAACGCGCGCCGCTACCGCTGGGTCCAGCGGCAGCTCGAGCGACGTCGCGTGCTCGACCGCGACGGGCGGGCGGTGGTCGCGGTGTGGGGTCTCGCGTACAAGAAGAACACGCGGTCCACCAAGAACTCGATGGCGCTGCGGGTCATCGAGAATCTGCGCGGCCGCGCCGACGTGCGCGCCTACGACCCGCTGGTCAAGGCGTCCGACGTCGACGTGGCCGCCACGCTGGTCGAGACTCGCGACGCCGCGCTCGTCGGCGCCGACTGCCTCCTCATCCTGACCGACTGGGACGAGTTCGCGACGCCGCCGGGGGGCGGCTTCCGGGCCATGCGCCATCCGGTGGTGATCGACTGCGTGGGCGTGCTGGACTCGGCGCGCCCGGACCTGCCCGGGGTGGAGTACGTGGCCATGGGCCGGCCGGTGCGGCGATGAGCGGGCGCGCGGCCTTTCTCGACCGCGACGGGGTGCTGGTCGAGACCCTGGTGCGCGATGGTCGGGCCCACGCGGCGGTCACCCTCGCCGAGTTCCGGATCTGTCCCGAAGCGCCCGCTCAGGTCGCGCGCCTGAAAGCGGCCGGGCTGCGGCCGATCGTCTTCACGAACCAGCCCGAGGTCGCCCGCGGGACGCTCAGCCCCGAGGTGCTCGACCGCATGCACTCGCGGTTGCGCGTGGCGGTCGGGGTGGACGACATCCTCGTATGCGGTCACCTCGACCGCGACGGCTGCGCGTGCCGGAAGCCTCGGCCCGGCATGCTCGAGTCGGCGGCGCGGAAGTGGGATCTCGACCTGTCCGCCTCGTTCGTCGTCGGCGACCGGTGGCGGGACATCGATGCGGGACGGGCGGTTGGCTGCTACACGGTGCTCATCGAGCGCCCTTACAGTCAGTGTCGCGAAGCGAACGCGCGGGTGGCCGATCTGACCAGCGCGGTCGATGCGGTGCTGGCCCGAGCAAAGGATCCACGATGAGCTTCGTTGCACAGTACCTGGCCGAAGCGTCGCAGGTGGCGGCGAAGATCGACCACGAGGCGGTCACGAGGCTGGTGGATCTCCTGGCCGCGGTGCGAGCCGGCGGCGGGCGTCTGTTCGTGCTGGGCGTCGGTGGCAGCGCCGGCAACGCATCGCACGCGGTGAACGACTTCCGCAAGATCGCGGGCTTCGAGGCCTACGCGCCGACCGACAACGTGTCCGAGCTCACCGCCCGGATCAACGACGACGGCTGGGATACGTCGTTCGCCAACTGGCTGAAGGTGAGTCGATTGACCTCGCGCGATTGCCTGCTCGTCTTCTCGGTCGGCGGCGGCGACGTGGCGCGGAAGGTGAGCATGAATCTGGTGCGGGCGCTGGAGCTGGCCAAGGAGGTCGGCGCGCGAATCGGCGCGATCGTCGGACGCGACGGCGGGTTCACCGCGACGGTAGCCGACGCCTGTGTCCTGATTCCCACCGTCAGCCCCGAGCGGGTCACCGCTCACGCGGAGGCCTTCCAGGCGGTGGTCTGGCACATGCTGGTCGCCCATCCCCGGCTGCAGACGGCCCCGATGCGCTGGGAGAGCCTTGCGCGATGACCGAGCCCGAACGGGTCGTGATCCTGGGCGCGAGCGGCTTCCTCGGTCGTGCGCTTCACGCTCGCCTGTCCGGCGACGGCGTCGAAGTGGTCGCGCATTCCTCGCGCACCCTGGACCTGACCCGGCCGGCCGCCTTCGGCGTGCTCGACGGCGTCCTCGGGCCCGAGACGGCGCTCGTCTTCGCCTCGGCGCTCACCCCGGACCGCGGCCAGACTCCCGCCACCTTGCTCACCAACACCATGATGGCCACCAATCTGGCCGCTTACCTGGACGGCCGTCGCCTCGGCGGGCTCGTGTACATCGGCTCAGACGCGGTCTACGGGTTCGACAACGAAGCGGTCACCGAGGACACGCCGGTCGCGCCCGCCGGATACTACGCGCTCGGCAAGTACGCCGGGGAGCGGGTCATGGAGACCGCCGCGCGTGCGGCGGCGATCCCGCTACTCGCCCTTCGGGTGACCGGCGTATACGGGCCGGGCGATTCTCACGCCTCCTACGGGCCCAACGCTTTCGCCCGCTCGCTGGCCCGGGACCGCTCGGTGCGCATCTTCGGTGCGGGCGAAGAGGAGCGCGACCACCTCTACGTCGACGACGTCGCGGGCATCGCGGCGTGCCTGTTGCGGAGCGGCACCGCGGGGGTGTTCAACGTCGCCACCGGGCAGAGCCGGTCGTTCGCCGACGTGGTCAAGACATTGCGCGATCTCGTGCCCTACGAGGTGGCGGTGACGAGCCTGCCGCGCAAGAGCGCCATCACCCACCGCCGGTTCGACATCGCTCGGCTGACCCGCGCGGTGCCGGACTTCCGGTTCACCCCGCTGCCGGACGGGCTGCGGGCGACCCTGCGTGCCTTCGGAGCCATCGGTGGTGAGTGAAGTCGATCTCCTCGATCGGTATCCGCGGACCACGCGCGACATCGAGGCGAGGGCCGCGGCGGCCCCGGTCCAGCGTGAGGTGGCGAGGCGATTTGCCCGCGAGTATTTCGACGGCGATCGCGGCCAGGGCTACGGCGGCTACCGGTACGACGGCCGCTGGGTGCCGGTGGCGGAGCGCATCCGGGACTTCTACGGGCTGCGGGCGGGCGACTATATCCTCGACGTCGGGTGCGCCAAGGGCTTCCTGCTCCACGACCTGCGCCGAGCCGTGCCCGGGCTGCGGGTCGTTGGACTCGACATCTCCGGCTACGCCCTCGCCCACGCGATGGAGGACGTCCGCCCCGGGCTCATTCTGGGGTCGGCCGACCGCCTGCCGTTCGCGGACAAGTCCTTCGACCTGGTGGTGTCGATCAACACCGTCCACAACCTGGAGCGAGCGGACTGCGTCCGCGCCCTCTCCGAAATGGAGAGGGTCGGCCGACGCCACCGTTACGTGCGGGTGGACTCCTGGCTGACCGAGCTGCAGCGGGTGAAGTTCGAGCGCTGGCAGCTCACCGCGCGGACGTACTCGGACCCGGACGGTTGGCGTCGCCTCTTCGCGGAGGCCGGTTACACCGGCGACTACTACTGGACGGTGACGGAGTGAGAACGGGAGCCGGGAGGGAGAGACCATGAAGATCTTCGTCGATTCGGCGAACCTGGTGGAGATCGAGGAAGCGCTCGAACGCGGCTTCCCGAGCGGAATCACCACGAACCCTTCGATCCTCGCCAAGGAGGAGAAGGCGGACTTCCGCGAGCACATCAACAAGATCATCGAGCTCGTGCAGCGCTCCGGCTACGACATCCCGCTCAGCGTCGAGGTCTTCTCGACCCGGCCCGAGGAGATGATCACCCAGGCCGAGGACTTCGTGCGCCACTTCGGGCACTACCCCCAGCTCAACGTGAAGATCCCGGTGGGCTGGGACGAGCTCGCGGTGATCCGGGAGCTGCGCCTTCGCGGCATCCGGGTCAACTGCACGTGCTGCATGTCCTACGGCCAGGCGGTGATGGCGGCGGCCGCCGGCGCCAACTACGTGAGCCTCTTCTACGGACGGATCCGCGACATCGGCTACGACGCGGCGTCGGTGGTGCGCGAGGTCCGCGCCACCTTCCGCGAGCGGAATACGCCCTGCGAGATCATCGTCGGCAGCATCCGGCACATCGCCGACATCAGCGAATCGTTCCAGGCGGGCGCGGACATCGTGACGGTGCCGGCCAAGTTCTTCCGTCCGATGGTCAGCCATCCCAAGACCGACGAAGCGGTGCGTCAGTTCGTCACCGACTTCCAGAAGTGGATGCAGTAGATGAAAGGTCTCGTCCTGGCCGGTCTCGCCTTCACGCTCCTGATGGCAGGGAGCGTGGTGGCGCTGCGCTTCTACACCGGCAACAAGGAGTTCAAGGTGTTCCTGGGCGCCTTCGCCGCGGCGGTCGCCCTCTACGCGGGGGCCTTCTGGCTGGCCGCGCCGGATCTCGGGTTCCTTCCCGCGAGTTGGCGGGAGACCTCGCCCGCGGTGGACTTCGGCAACGGCCTCCTGATCCTGGCGCTGGTCTTCCACGGCTACTGGTGCTTCTGCTATTTCGCCTGCCTGAGCCCGTCCATGAGCGTGATGGTGGCGCTCCGGGCGAGAGGGGCGCGGGGAATGAGCAGCGCCGAAGCGCTGGCGATCCACGGAAGCGACCAGCCCGTCAATCTCATCTTCCAGCGGCGCCTCCCGAAGCTTTTGCGGGGCGGCTACGTGCGGGAGGAGCCGGGTGGCTACCGGCTACTCGCCCGGGGCGGGCGGGTGGCCGCCTTCGGATCCTTCCTCAAGCGGCTGATCAACGCCCAGGTCGGGGCATAGCGAGTCTCCAGATGCTCAAGGGGCTCCTGCTCAGCGGCTCGCTCGTCACGGCCTGGCTCGTCGTGCAGGGCGTGGTCTTCCATGTCGCGGCGCCTCGCAAGGCCTTCAGCTCGATGATGATCTGCTTCGCCCCGACGGTACCGCTCTACCTGATCTTGTATGCGGTCACGTCGGCAGATCTGGGCGTACTTTCCTCACGGTTCGTCGGCGCGGACTGGAGGCTAGGTCTCCTGAACGGCCTGGCGGTCCACGTGCTGCTCTTCCTGACTGCCGGGCTCTTCTACTCGCACGCCGACCGCTCGATCACGGTGCGTCTCCTGATCGAGCTGGCTCGGGCGCCGCAGCAGCGGCTCACGCTCGGCCAGATGCAGGCGATGTGCGGGGTCGAGGTGCTGATGCAGGACCGGCTCGACATCATGGTGCGGAATGGCTTCCTGACCGCGTGCGGGGACCGGTTCACTCTCGCTCCGAAGGGCTGGATCGGCGGCACCGTCGGATTGGTGGCCCGCAGGATTCTCCGCATGAAGGCGCTCTGACCCCATGGACACGATCGGCTCGAGCCGCAAGGTGAGCGGTCTGGACGAGATGACGGTTGGTGCTCCCCGGTCTGCCCGAGAGGCCTTGCAGTCGGGCGCGATCAGCCTCGAAGCGCTCCGGGGGGCGCACCAGATGCGTGACCGTCGCAGCGCGCTGGACGTCGCCGTGACCATCGTGTCGTTCGCGGCGGTGCCGCTGCTGTTCGGTCTCTATCCGCGGTGGTGGACGTTCGCGATCCTGGCGTTGTGCTCGATTCGCAACTTCAACTGCGCCGCCCAGCTCGTCCACGAGAGCGATCACGGCACACTCTTTCGCGACCCACGCCTGAACCGGAGCTTCGGCAATCTCTTCGCGTACCTGCTCGGCTATACCCGGACGGGCCATCGCACCGCCCACATGGATCACCACCTCTACCTGAACACCGACCGCGACCCCGACATCATCTTCAGTCAGCCGGACGCGTCGGCGTCCGCGATCCTCAGGGGGCTGCTCGGCGATCTCTTCCTCGTCTCCGCGATCAAGCGGCTGCTCCAGTATTCCCAGTCCGATCGCGCGACGTACTCGGTCTCACCCTGGCGCCGCCTCACCCCGCGTTACTTCCTCCAGATGGCGGGCTCGATGATCCCGGTGGCGGTCACCCAGGTTGTGCTCCTGACCGTCTTCACGGTGGCCGCCGGGCCGTGGGCGTACCTGCTGCTGCACGTCCTGCCGATCATGACCATCTATCCACTTCAGATCCGGGTCCGCTCGATCGCCGAGCACGGATTCGAAGCGGGCTATCACCCGACGTCGCCGCAGGAGGCGTGGATGACCCGGACGAGCCGGCTGAACGTCCTGGAGCGGTTCATCGTGGCTCCTTTCGGTCAGTACCTGCACTACGAGCATCACGTCTTCCCGAGCATCCCGAACTACAACCTGCCCCAGGTGCACCGGCTCCTGGCGACCGCCGGGATCCCGATGCCCACCAACCGCAGCTACTTCGGCTTCCTCTTCCACAAGATCCGGAAGGAGTGGCGGACCGGAGCGGTGGCGCGGGGGGGCGCATGACTCCCCGGGTGCAGGGTGCCGAGCTGACGGGCGCGGTCTGTGATCTCTGCCGCTCGGATCGGCACGCCGTTTCCGTGCTCCAAGCCCGCGACTACGAGTACGGGGTTGCAGGTGTCTTCACGCTGTCCCACTGCACCGCGTGCGATCTCTACTACCAGACCCCTCGTCCCGCCCGCGACGTCATCCCGGGCTACTACCCGTCGAGCTACGCGGTCTATGGCGACGATCCGGTCGTCGGGTGGCTGTTCCGTCTGACCTATTGGCTCGACGCCCAGCGGGTCGCGCGGCTCATCGGGCCGCGCGGGCGCGTCCTCGACGTGGGCTGCGGAGCCGGCGGCGCCCTGACCGCTCTCGCGGGGGCGGGGAAATGGGAGGTGTGCGGGCTGGAGCTTGACGCGGAAGCCGCGCGTCAGGCCGCTCGCCGCGGGTTCAACGTGCGACAGGGGGACCTCGTCGACACCGACTTCCCGCCGGAGTCATTCGATCTCATCCGGATGGGACACGTGATCGAGCACGTGCGCGATCCGATCGCGACCCTGCGCCGCGCCAGGGAGTTGCTCCGCCCGGGGGGAACCCTGTTCGGGGAGACCCCGAACATCGATTGCTGGGACTTTCGGCTTTTCGGACGCTACTGGGGCGCGCTCCACTTTCCGCGCCACATCGCGCTGTTCAGCCCGGAGACGATCCGCCGTGCCTGCGAGGAGACGGGATTCGTGGGAACCCGCATCGTCCCCCGGCTGCGCACGGTAGGCTGGAGCGCGGGCATCCAGAATTGGCTGGTCGACCGGGCCGGCCTTCGCGTTCCACCCAACGGGCGTGTGCGCTGGTATCCCGCGCTGATCGTCCCGTTCCTCCCGGTCACAATGCTCCAGGCGCTCGTGAGCCGGACCGCCACGATGGCATTCGTCGCGCGCCGGCCGGAGGCCTAGCGCGCGGTGGCTCTTCGCTACGCCACCGAGCTCGGCGCCTTCGATCGGATCAAAAACGATCTGGCCTTCGAGGTGCGCCGGAGGATCTTCTCGCGCTTCATGCAGGAGTGCGCGCCCGGGCCCGAGGCACGCGTAGCCGACTTCGGCGTCTCCGGACATCGCGATCATCCGGTGCACTATTTCTTCGAAAGCCTGTATCCGTACCGGGGGCAGCTCACCGCCATCGGGCGAGCGGCGGAGGAGGCGGGCTGGTTCGCCGACGCGTTTCCCGGCATTCGATTTCTCGAGGCGGATCTGCGGGCGATCCCACTCCCGGACGGATATTTCGACTACGGGATCTGCAACGCGGTGGTCGAGCACGCCGGGCCACGCGATCAGCAGATGGCCCTCGTGTCGGAGGTTTGCCGGGTGTGTCGGTGCGTGATCTTCACCACACCGAACAAATCGTTTCCCGTCGAGCTACACACCTGGTTGCCGCTGCTCCACTGGCTGCCCGACGCGACGTATCGGGCCGCGCTCCGCCTCTTCGGTCTCAGGTACTTCGCTGAGGTCGAGAACCTGAACCTTCTGGACGCTCCCACGTTCCTGTCGCTGTTCCCCGTATCTCGCGAGAATCGCTTGCTCCGATCCGGCCTTCCGCTCCTCCGGTCGAATCTCGTCTGCCTCTCGCGCGGCCTCGACGTCTAGCCTTCCGGCGCCCGCTCGCTCGTCACGGAGACAGGCGCGTCAGCACCAGTTGCGCGCCGTCCATGCCCATCGCGTAGGGCACTCGGTCCGGAAAGTACTTCATGAGCTCCTTGTTCTTCTCCCCCAGGAAGTTGACGAAGAGAACGCGATCACTGAGGTCTGGGCGGTTGTTGCGACGATAGTACGCCCAGGAGTAAGGCGGCACGATCGTCGCCGGCAAACTCTGGACGAACACGATGGCCCGGTCCGGGACCTGCTGCTCGACGATCTCGTAGGGTGCCTGCACCAGTTCGGAGCTGGCTCGGAGGGAGCGTCCATAGATCGGCAAGAACGTCAGAAGCGCGCAGAGGGTGGCCATCGCCGGTACCGACGCGATGAAGCGAGGTGCCCAGACCGGCGCGTGAGGACCGGCGCTCAGCTCGAGCAGATGGACGAATCCGGCGGCGGAAAGGATGACGAGGGCTGGCGCGAGCTCGGAGTAGTGGGCCGGCCCGGTGGTGCTGATCGTGGCCGCCGAGATGCCCGCGTAGACGAGCAGCACCGCGGCGCACCCCAGAAACAGGCGGAACCCCGCGGCGGTCCGCGGAAAGAACCCGACAAACACGAGCGACAGCGGCCATCCGAACAACCAGAAGTTGAAGCGCGCCAGCGTGTTGGCCAGCTCATGGATGGACGGCAGGGGAGGCGGAGCTTTTACCGCCTGCCCGACGAGCCCCCAGTTGCGAATGCGGCTGTACGTTGCGTATCCGCTTTCGAATGGCGATCCGGAGAGCGCGTGCTGATACACGAGGAGGACGAGAATGGCGCCGAGGATGACGATCGAGAACACGCCGGCCCCGATGACCGCGCGCCGCGAGGGCAACTTCCAGAGTCGGAGCGCGAGCCACGCCAACCAGGGCACGGCGAAGAACGGAGCGGAAAACGGTCGGGTCAAGGCGGCCCAGCCGAGCGCGGTCCCGGCGAGGAGCCACCAACCGAGGGCGCCCGGATTCTCGTGGGCGCGCAGCGATCCGTAGACGAACGCCAGGAGGAGGAGCGCGGCGGTCGAGTGGGAGAGGAGCGTCGCGGATGAGAAGATGAAGTATGGCGACACGAGGAGCAGCGGCAAGGACAGCAGGGCGGTCCGCTGGCCGAAGACACGGCGCGCTACCCCGAAGGCGAATGGGACCGTCAAGGTGGCGGTCACGGTGGTGACCCAGTGGAGTCCGCCAAGGAGCTCCCCGATGGCGAGCACGACGGGGTGGCCGGGGAAATAGATCCCGTACAGCTTCCCGTCATTGATGAGGAACTGGTTGTCGAAGAACGGGCGGAGCGTCTCCGGCGGGGACGGCACGTAGATTCTTCCGGAGGCGAAGAGCTGTGCCATGAATACGTACGCATTCTCGTCGTCGCTGATCACCGCGTTTCTCAGCAGCAAGATGCGCGCCGCGGTGATGAGAAGGAACGCCAGGACCGTGGCGCATCCGACCATCGCGTAGACCTCGCGAGTGTCGAGTGAATCGAGCCGCTCGATCGCGCCCAGGAGTCGGTGGCCCGCGATGACCCCCAGCGCCATACTGAGGAGAACGACGGCGGGCAAACCGAAGAGGAGATCGTGCAGGAGGAATGCGAGCTCACCGGGGAACCAGCCATGGCTGCCATACCAGATCACGTAGCCGCCGTAGTTGAGTCCGGCGATCCAGATCTCGGCCAGACACAGCAGCCCGGCGAGGATCAACAGCAAGGCTTGAGCGCGCGGAGTTAGAGAGCCCAGCTCGCGTCGCCTCCGGTCACGGATAAGGGCCGCGTGGCCCTAGCCGGACTTGCTCCGGCCACGGATGGCCGCCACGACGTGCGCGGCCACCGTCTCGAGATCGGTCGGGTCGCGGCCGAAGCTCCGGACTGCCGCCTCAGCCGCCTCGGCGCAGGCTTCGCGCTCTTTGGCCAGCGCCTCCAGGATGCTGTCTCGGATGGCCGTCCACTGCCGTGGGCGCAGGTCAGCGGCGACCCATTTGGTCAAATCGCTGGCTCGCTCCTCCGGTGTCAACATGAGCTCCTCCGCCCGACTGGTTGCCGGGCGCTAGCCGGTAGGCTCGTCGGGAGCCCGGCGCCTGGACAGCCCCCCGTGCTCGTGGCGCGCCCGTGTCAGCCCGAGGGCCATGAGTCCAACGGTGAGCACGAGGATGATCCAGCCCGCCCGGTCGAGGTTCTTGATGAGCCATCCGACCAGGCTGAGCCCGGCGAGGAGCCACAGGATGGCGACGGACCGCGAACTGGGCTGTTTCATTGCCCTATTTTCGCGATGGCGGGCGTTCAAGTCAAATCGTGCGACGCAGGAAGCTCGAAGCCGATCTTCACCGCCCTATCTCGATTCGCCCCGGCTTGATGCTGACCGAGTCGAGGACGACCGTGATCGGGAGCCGGCGAAGGGCCGGGGTCGGGTCGAACTGCCGCACGATCCAGCTGGTGAGCAGATCGGGCACGGGCACCGGCCCGACCTTCACCTGGTCCGCCCCGAGGGTGAACGGACTTCCCTCGCGCCCGGGAAGCAGCTGGACCCGAGCCGTTATCTCGGGGCCGAGACGGCTGACCCGCACGCGCGCCGCGCCGTCACCGAGGTGCACGGTGACGCCGCCAGGCTGACCCCGCAGGAAGTCGCGCAGGTCGTCTTCGGTGACGGCCAGGTGCTGGATTCGCAGGGCCCTGACGTCGAGCACCTCGAGGTGGCCCGTCTCCAGCAACCGCCGTGGATTGAAGACCAATCCGTCCACCTCGAGTCGGATTTCGTGGACCCGGAGCGGAGCCCGGTCCTTGCGCTTCAGCTCTCCCACCACGGCTGACTCGGCCTCGATCGTGATGCGGTCCACCTCTCCGCGCAAGATAGCCTCGGGCGGATACTCCGGTCGAACCCGCAGGCCGGCGGGGCTTTCCACGTAGGCGCCGATGAGTTGCTCCGGCGATGCTCGAAGGCGCTGGGCGAGGGCGGGGGCGTCGGCACTGGGGAGAGGCTGGATGTGGCGTCTTCGCAGAATGGCGCGGCTGCCGTCGGGGAGCGAATACTCGCCGACGACCGGGAAAATCTCGGCGAGATACGGGTCACCGCCGTCGAACGCCCTCACGATGCGCTCGGATCTCGCCACCGAGAAGCTCGGTCCCTGAGACCCGGTCTTGAGGATCACGAAGTCAACGCCGAGTGGGGAATCACTCCATGGCCGGGTCATCTGGAGAGGCAGCCGCCGGATGGCCGCCTCGTAGCGGAAGTTCGAGACCGAGAGAAAGTTGTAGTTCGGCACCACCGCGACAGTACTCGCCGTGCCGCCGCTCTCCCGCGCAAGATCGGTCAGGATCCGGTCGTGCTGCCAGTCCGCGCGGCTGGGGGGCTGACCGATCACCACGGGGAGCAGCAGGCCCGGAACGCGCACCGGCGCGGGAACCAGGAACGCCGCCATGGAGACCTGAACGAGGCCCCCGCCCACGCACAGCCACGTGAGGCCGCGCCGCCAGCGGGGATCGAGCGAGCGCACCCCCGTG
>Ga0210384_10001227_pt1 | contig 35831 bp, 34 predicted proteins | sample IncBWH2MmetaG_FD_160574 | JGI IMG/M metagenome (GOLD analysis project Ga0210384, IMG submission 160574) | Forest soil microbial communities from Barre Woods Harvard Forest LTER site, Petersham, Massachusetts, United States - Inc-BW-H-2-M | ecosystem: Environmental > Terrestrial > Soil >...
GAATTTCGAACGTAGTTCTAAAATGGCTAATACCTACACTTTAGTGCAGGTTGGTAGCTATACGGACAGGGGCAATTCTTGACTTGCTCTCACGCGCTGGCTATCGTGCCAAAGAGATGCCTTCCTTGTGTTCCCATTTCGCGATTGGGCACCAGACTGAAACGTTGGTCAAAAAGTGTCCGGGAGTGTTCGCGTCACGCTGGGGCGCTTCGCTAGCGGTCATTTGCAGTTTTGCGATAACTTTCGCGGGAGTTATGCGTACTAACCGTTTCGCATGTCACGGCGGAATAAACGGTGGAGCGCGATGAGCCGACTCACTTCCAAACAACGCTGGGGCTTCGCTGTCGGGGCGCTATTCCTCATCTTGTTGCTCGCGGCGGTGTTTACCTTTGGGTCATTGGGCGTCCCATTCGAACCTAAGAACTGGCGTGACGTACTGACCCTTTATGCGGTCTCCAGCTTTATCACCGCGGCGCTGCTTACTTTCGGTTTGATCCTGGGTCGCACCGCGTTGCGTCTGTGGGCGGAACGCCGCAAAGATCAATTAGGCGCGCGGTTCAAAACGAAGATGGTTGTCGGGGCCATGGCAATTTCTTTGCTGCCGGTACTGTTCATGTTTTTTGTGAGTTATTCGCTGCTGAATCGCACACTCGGTAGATGGTTCCCGCGACCGCTCGAAATCGCTTCTGAGCAAACACAACTATTGCTGAATGATCTTGGACGGACACAAATTCCGCGATTGCGAAATATTGCGTACCAGATCGAGCCGCTGTCAAACAAGCCAATGAATGAATTGCTGGGCCGCGCTTTCACACTAGGCGCCGAGGCGGTTTGGATTCTTGATCAGAATGGCAACGCTGTGAGCGGGGGCGTAATTTGTGACAACCCTCCGGAAGTGCGCGACGCACAGACATGCGTCGTGCCCGGCGTTTTGGGTAAACAGGTGCGCGTGCTTCCGAGCGGAATCGAAATCTGGGCAGCCGGCAATGCTACTTATTCAGCCGCGCGTATCCCCATCAAAGACTCACCTGGGACTTCTGGCTTTCTCTTAACCGCGTATCGCTCTAGTCCAACTTTTTTGGAACGCCTTAGTGAGATTCAAGCGCAAACCGCCCAGTACTACGCCGAGAAGCAGAGTCTTCGCGCGCTGAAGCGACAAATGCTGCTGATTCTGCTCTTCTTCACCATGCTGGTGCTGTTCTCGGTGATGTGGGTGGCGTTATTTCTTTCTAAGCAGGTCACCGTGCCCATCCAAGCTCTCGCCGAAGGCACACGCGAAATTTCTTCAGGGAATTTTGATTACCAAGTTCCCGATCAAGTGCAGGACGAGCTGGGCGTTCTGGCTCGTTCGTTCAATAAGATGACCAAGCAGTTGCGCGATAGTCGTTCGCAAATCGATCAATTCACGCGCAATCTGCAACAAGCGGTGCAAGAACTGGAACGACGGCGCCAGCTGATGGAAACGGTGCTGGAGAATATTCCCACGGGAGTCGTTTCCCTGGATGCCAGCGGCGCTATTTTGCGCTGCAATACCGCCGTGAATGGAATGTTGGGCGCGAATTCACGCGACAAGCAATCGCTGGATGATTTGTTGGGGCCGGAAGCTTCGCGTGCGGTGCAATACCTGATGCGACGCTCCCTGCGTATGGGAGTTGTGTCTCGAGAAATCGAAACCGTGGCGGGCGGCCGCGTTTTACATCTGGCCGTTACGGTGAGTCCTCTGGGGCCGCGGCGCGGCAATACCGGATACGTGCTGGTGCTTGACGACCTCACCGAGATGTTGCGCTCGCAAAAGTCTGCGGCCTGGCAGGAAGTGGCGCGGCGCATCGCGCACGAAATAAAAAATCCGCTGACGCCCATCCAGCTTTCCGCGCAACGGTTGCTGCGCTTTCTCGATCGCCGGACTGCTTCAGAGTCGAAGCCAGTCGATAGCGAGTTAACTACGCTTGTTCAGGAATGTTCGCGGTTGATTGAGCGGGAGGTGTCCACGTTGGCGGGCTTGGTCAACGAGTTTTCTCAGTTCGTGCGTTTCCCTACCGCCAAGCTGGTGCCTACGGAAGCCAACACTATCGTTCAGGAAGCGCTGGAAGTGTTCTCCAACCGGCTGGATGGCGTGACCATCAAAACCATGTTGGCGGAAAATCTTCCGCAAGTACGTGCTGACGGGGGATTGTTGCGAAGCGTGCTGATCAATTTGATCGACAATGCTGCGGAATCGCTGGAGCATTCGGCCTGCCGGGAAATTGTAATTTCTACCAGGAATCGCGCGGAGGCCGATGCCGTTGAAATTTCTGTTGCCGACACGGGTCACGGTATTTCGCCCGAAGATAAAGACAAGCTCTTCCTACCGCAATTTTCCACCAAGGATCGCGGCACCGGGCTGGGCCTGGCAATCGCCGCTCGCATTATTGCCGAGCATGGCGGCACGATTCACGCGGAAGACAATCATCCCGTCGGCTCGCGTTTTCTGATCGAGCTGCCGGTAACCGAAGCAGTCCCTGTGGCTGTTGGTGAGCCCCACGCTCCCGCGCCGGAATCTTCGCGATGATCCCTAAGCCCCATCTGTTGATTGTGGATGACGAACCTGGAATTCGAGAATCTCTCGCTTCCATTTTGCGCGAGGAAGGCTATGTTGTGGACGCCGTGGGTTCGGCGGAAGAAGCGTTGGAAAGAGTTTCCTCGGGCGAGCTGGAACTAATTTTGCTGGATGTATGGCTGCCGGGGATGGATGGTCTGGAAGCTTTGAGCCGTATTCAGTGTGCGGCGCATCCGCCCGCCGTTATTATGATCTCCGGGCACGGCACCATCGAAACGGCGGTGCGGGCCACCAAGCTCGGTGCATTCGACTTCATTGAAAAGCCGCTGTCGCTTGAGAAAATTGTTTTGCGAGTGCGCAACGCGGTGCAGCAGCGCCGCCTCGAAGAAGAAAATCAAACTCTTCGCAATCAATTAGGGCACCGCTATCAGGTGATTGGCGACAGCATCCCCATGAAGGCTTTGCGTCAACAGATCGCTGTGACCGCTCCTACAAACGGCCGCGTTTTGATTTACGGCGAGAGTGGCACCGGCAAGGAATTGGTCGCGCATGCCTTGCATGCCGCGAGCCTGCGAACCAAGGGCCCGTTCGTGGAGGTGAATTGCGCGGCTATTCCGGACGAACTGATTGAGTCCGAACTTTTCGGACACCTGAAAGGCAGCTTCACAGGCGCTACAGAAAATAAGATCGGCAAATTTGAGAAAGCGGACGGCGGCACGCTGTTTCTGGATGAAATCGGGGACATGAGTTTGCGCACGCAATCGAAAGTGTTGCGCGTTCTGGAAGAGCAGCGCTTTGAGCCAGTGGGCTCGAACCAGACCGTTACGGTGGACGTGCGGGTCATCGCCGCCACCAATAAAAATCTCGAACACGAAATCGCACACGCACATTTCCGTCAGGACCTTTTCTATCGCTTGAATGTAATTCCCTTTTTCGTTCCGCCACTGCGCGACCGCTTGCAGGATATACCGACACTGGCGCGTTATTTTTTGAATGAGTTCAGCAGTGCCTATGGCAAGAAAGGCCGCGAACTGAGCGAACCCGCCATGGATATTCTGGTGCGTTATCCTTGGCCGGGGAACGTGCGAGAGTTGCGCAATCTGGTGGAGCGCCTGGTGATTGTTTGCCCGCAGCCGCGCATTGAGCCTCACCATTTGCCACCGGAATTATTTCGCGGCGTGGCTGAAAGCCCGCAGCAGCCATATTCCACGCTGTATGAAGCACGCAGCGCCTACGAGCGCGAATTTATTCTTCGTAAATTGCAGGAAAACCGCTGGAACATGACACAAACTGCGGGTGCGCTTGGACTTGAACGCAGCCATCTCTACCGCAAAATGAAAAGCCTGGGAATCGCCGCGCCCGACTAAATGGGGGGCTACATTGTAGGCGCTCAATTTCCCCACGGAAAATTGAGAACCGGGGCGCATTTTGCGCCTTGAAGCTTTACTTCGGTAATTCCTCGGTCTCTGCCTTTTACGAATGGCACAATCGGTAATTGATACTCACCATTGGCGTCAACTTTATCAGGGCCTTCGGGGGTTTGGGTTTGTTCATAGGACTTAGACTGAAAGACCACCGATTCATTAGGGTGAAATCCTTCCCCGCGAATCAGCACAAGTTGATTTTTCAGGCGGAGACTTATCGCTTCGAGCGTGCAACCGTTGTCTCTCGCTTGAATCGGGGCGGGGATGACGGCAAAAAACACTTTTGCTTTTTGATCTTGGGACACTAGGGCGAGGCGATAGACTTCGCCATCCAGCGGGTAGAAAACCAACTTTACTGGCGCGTCCTTTTTTTCAGGCTTGTCCGGGTTGCTGCATTGGTCGGTGGCCCTGCCGGCGCAAACCACTAGTCCATCTTCCAATACGCTCAGGCCGGCAATTGAAGGAGACGGATCAGGAGCGTTCGGAGGCCAATCAACCAGAGTATATGTTTGATCTTTGGGAGCGCCGGTTACGAAGATGTGATATTGGACTTCCAGTTTCCCTTGTACATCGGCTCGTGCGATTTCGCGGAGCTGTGCAGTCATTCCTGGAGTTGACATGGTGCCGGCCAGCCATCTTTTCGTGGCAGTCACAATTCGTTGAGCCGCGGCGTCACCGGCGAGAGGGTCGCGATCTGAGTCTTGCGGCGTGAACGAATTGCCAAGAGGAATGGTCGCCAGATACAAGCAAGCGGCGATCGAAATCCCACGAATTCCATCCAGCATTTATTCCCCCGGGCAGCCTGGCTGGGATGCCTGCTGAGTATTAAGGCGTTTCAAAGCCGGCGAGGGCTAACCACGCGACCAACGTAGCGCATTTTTCGTCAGCGCTCCACGGGCTACCTAGCGATCGACCCATCTCGGTTATGCGAATCTTTAACTTTGGCTCGGGAATGTGGAGCTGCTTGGCGGCTACCTTGTAAAGATCGCGTTCTGGAACACGAATGCAGCGCCAACCTAAATTTTTGGCCACTCTGGCGATAGCGGCCCGGTACAGTTCACCTTCAGCGGTGTGCACCATGGCGTGCGAGCGCAGTGTGGCTTCCAGGGAAGGCAGTGCGCGGCCCGAAGCGAGAACAATTCCGCAACAGGCGATCTTCTGATTCTTGCCGCCGATTGCTTCCGCAAAGGCGCGCACGGAGGCCCATGCGGAGCGGTCGGTCGCTGCGATTACACCCTGAATGAATTCGTCGGCTTTCGGCAAATCCATCGCGCGAGCAGCGTGATAGGGCTGGACGCCGCCCGGCGAGCCCGACTCGATCAGCTCAAGGCGGCGGCGATCGATCACTTCTGGTGAACGCGATGGTCCGCCAAGGGCCACGCCGACTGCCCAGCCGGAGTGGGCTCTAAAGCCGAGCGCCGCGGTGTTCCCATTTTTCACAAGAACGTCCAGGCGATGCTATTTGCTGGATGGGTCCTCATCCGCGGGTTCATCCGAGGGCGATTCCCTCACAATGTCTTCGCTAAGACCTTCCAGTTGAAAATGCCAATCCAATTCGCGAACCTTCTGGGGATTCTCGCGCCAGTCGGGCACGACTTTCACGAACAAGGCGAGATAAATTTTGATATCGAAAAGTTTTTCGAGTTCTTTGCGGGCCTCTGTGCCGATCTTTTTGAGCATCTCGCCCTTGTGGCCAATTAAAATCTTTTTCTGCGAGTCGCGCTCAACATTCATAGTTACTTCGATACGCAAAAGTTTCGGAAGCTCCTCGAATTTATCGACGATTACCGCCAAGGCGTAAGGGACCTCGTGGTACATGACCTGGATGGCTTTTTCGCGGATGATTTCGGCAGCCAAAAAGCGTTCCGGTTGATCGGTGATTTGATCGTCTGGAAAGTACGGCACTCCAGTCGGAAGCTCTCTTAGAATCGCTTCCAGCAAATCATCGCAACCGGCGCCAGTCAGCGCGGAGATCGGCACGATGGCGGTGAAATCAAAGGCCTTTTGAAAGGCATCGATCAAAGGCAGAAGCTTGGGTTTAGCAAGCCGGTCGACTTTGTTCAAAGCGAGGATAGTTTTTCCTCGGAAGCGTTCGGCCTTTTGCAGCAGCACAGCGTCAGCGTGCGGATAAGCTCTGCTGGCATCCACCATGAGTAACAGCACGTCGATGCCTTCGAGCGCCGCGGCCACTTCGTGCATCATCTGACGGCCCAGCGCGGAATCCGCTTCGTGCAACCCGGGCGTATCGATAAAAATAATCTGTCCTTGGGGCTTGGTGACAATTCCCTGAATGCGGTTTCGGGTGGTCTGGGGCTTGGAAGTTACGATGGCGATTTTTTGTCCTACCAGGCGATTCACGAGGGTGGACTTCCCGGCATTCGGGCGGCCCACGATGGCCACGAATCCGGACTTGAATCCGGTGCGAACCGGCATGTCTTCATTTTGGTCCGGAGCTTTTTGGCCTGGGGCTTTTTTGTCTAGAGTTTTTTTGTCGGGCATCGAGATTTTCTGAACGTTGGACTCGCTAGGTAATTGACCGGCTCGCCGAATTCATCGCTTGGGAACTTGCACACGACTGACTGGCGCGGCCACTTGCTTGCGTATGCGCACGCGTAAAACTTTTCGTTGATTGGCTTCCAGTACTTCGAATTTGTGCCCTTCCAGGTCGATCTTGTCGCCCGGCTCGGGAACTTTACCAGAAACGTGGCTTAATAGCCCGGCGATGGTGGTGACCGCCGCATCCGACTTGTCGCCAAACTTTACGCCGAGCAATTCCTGGACATCGTCGATAGACATGCTGCCGCGCATGACCAGACCACCATCCGTTTCGCGCACCACGTCGGCCAACGGCTGCTTGGCATCGTACCCACTCTCACCTACGATTTCTTCCACCAAATCTTCCACGGTGGCAATACCCGCGACTGATCCGTGCTCATCGATAACCACGGCGAGGGGCTGGCCCTTTTGGCGCATCTCGCGCAAAAGGTCTGATCCCGCCTTCGTTTCGGGGATGAATAACACCGGCTTGGCTAGTTCCCGCACCTTGCGTCTGGGTAAATCCTGGTCCGCGATGTGCAACAAGTCGTGGGCGTTCACCACACCGAAAATATCGTCCAGCGTTTTTTCGTAAACGGGCATCTTGGAAAATTTGTGTTCTACGAATTTGGCATGCAATTCTTCCAGTGTAGCTTCGGCAGCGATGGCCACGATGTCCGGCCGCGGAGTCATCACTTCCCGCACGCGCTTGTCGCTGAATTCCACCACCTGCTCGATCAGATCGGCTTGCTCCGGCTCGATAATGCCCTCTTCTTCGGCGGCTTCGACGAGCGCCTCGATGCCCTCTTCGGTACGCTGCTCCTCGGACTTCTCATTTTCCTTCTCCGAGATGCGAGCCAGCGATTCCGCGCCTTCCAGAAAAACGCGCACCGGCCAAACCAACCACATGCACGCGCGAATGGCCGGCAATAAACGCAGCAACCATCTTCCGGAGGTGCGGTACAGCAGCATGTCCGGAACGAAGTGCATGGCAATCACGACTTCCAAGCTGAGATAAACGATGAATTGCACCACCGATTCCCAGGCTTCGGGAGTGAAATGCACCACTCCGCGGGTTGTTTCGAGGACGAGGAACGCCAGCCAGAAATGACCCAGGATACGAAATGTCCGGCCACCGCTGCGGCGATTGATGTGCAGCTTGGGCTCGATTTCGGCTTCGAATATTTCCAGGTGTTCGTGGATGCGCCCGGTGGTCATGCGCCCGAGTTCGCGATAAATCAGCGTAAGGTAGGAAAAAATGGGCAGGCCAAAGGCTAGAAGCGCGATGCTCAAGATATATAGCCAGCTGAAGGTCACGCCAAGCCTAACCGTCTCCGCAGTCTCTTTTCAATGCGGTCCATTTCGCCGCCATCGGCTTCGTGGTCGAAACCGAGAAGATGCAAAACTCCATGCAGTATCAGAATTTTCAATTCGGCCGGAAGTGTGCGGCCATAATTTTTGGCATTTCGTTTGGCGACGGCTGGCGCGATGGCAATGTCGCCGAGCGACACCTCGCGGTCTACGGAAACGGTAGTGAAGGAAACGGGAAGCCACCTCGACCGCCTGGGCTTTCGGAGCTTCACCGCGGGAAAAGATAACACGTCGGTGGGCCCGTGTTTCTTTCGAAAGGACTGATTCATCCCCGCGATCTCCGCATCGCTTACCAGGCAGACCGTAACCTGCGCTTGCTTAAGCCCCAGCTCTCGACGCACGCGAACTAAAAATAACTCCAAAGCTCGTGTCGACAAACGTACCGAGCGCTGACGATTCAAAATCATCCTTACTTAACGTCTTGGCCTGCAGGTTCGTCCGGGACTCGACCAGGTTCACGAATTTGCTCGGATACCAATTCTTTCGTGACTTCCGGCACGCGCCGGTCGCCCCGTCCATTTGCCGGGCTAGTCCCAGAATTTCTGTTGGGGTACGCTGGATGCGCGACCTCCCACTCTTCGTACGCGCGGATAATTTGCTGCACCAGATTGTGGCGGACGACATCCTTTTCGCCGAATTGAATGGTGCCAATGCCGTCGATCTTGCCACAGACCTCCAGGGCCTCCACGAGGCCCGACTTCTTCCCGGTGGGCAGGTCGATTTGTGTGACATCCCCGGTTATCACGGCCTTGGAATTAAAGCCGAGGCGGGTTAAAAACATCTTCATCTGCTCGCTGGTGGTATTTTGCGCTTCATCGAGAATCACGAACGAATCATTCAGCGTGCGGCCGCGCATAAACGCCAGCGGGGCAACTTCAATGATGCCCTTCTCCAGAAATCGTTCCAGTTTGTCGGCATCCAACATGTCGTACAAGGCGTCGTACAACGGTCGCATGTAGGGGTCTATTTTTTGTTGCAGCGTTCCCGGCAAAAATCCCAGACGTTCGCCAGCTTCCACCGCAGGCCGCGCGAGGATGATACGATTGACTTGCTTGGTCAGCAGCGCGCTCACCGCCATAGCTACCGCGATGTAAGTTTTACCAGTGCCACCGGGTCCAATGCCGAACATCATGTCGTGCTTTTCAATTTCTTCCATGTAGCGGCGCTGGCTGGCGTTTTTGGGAGTGACTTGCTTTTTTCCAAAAGACCGCGTGCGCGTTGGTTCAAACATGGTGCGTGGCGATTCGTGCGGTACTTCGGTGGCCACGCGCATGAGCGACTTCACTTCCGCGCTGGTTAAAGTTCGCCCGTGGCGGGTCAGGTGATTGTACTCTTCGACGATCTTCACGGCCTGATCGACGTTGTCCTGGTCGCCTTCAATGGTCAAGCGCGTGTCGTGCAGGTGGGTGCGCACGTGCAGCACCTCCTCGAGCAAACGCACGTTGTCATCCAGCGTTCCAAAAAACGGTTCAATTTGTCCGGATATGTGTACGGTACGTCTCATCCAATTGGCAGGTTTTCCAGCTACAGGCCCAGCTACGGGCAATGAATGACCGATGGTTCCTCCGTGCAGAATGACTACGCTGTCAACTCGGGAAGAAACTTCTTCCACCCTATCCCAGCCATTCGACGCGGTCAAGGTTCAGGCGCTTGGTGGTCATTAGCGTCATCGCATGGTCGTGACAATGCTCCTAGCTGAGATCACCCCGGTACTGGACCCGAAGTGTCCAAAGGCTCACCCAACTTTAGTACTCAACCTTGGTACCGGCGCAATCGTGACTGACTTCCTATCGACGCGCACAGCGGTTCCGGCAAAAATGTACGCGAGGGAACATTAGAACTTACCCATCTTCGGTCAGCGAAAGGCGCTGGGATTAAAATGACAAATACACTGAGGGTTTTAGTAACTGTAGCTAGTCTTGCATTAGCCCAAACCGTTTCAGCTCAACAAATTGCCAAACCTCTGTCGACACTTTCAGGTGGCTACTCTAGCGGCAGCATCCTTTGTCGCGGTGGCTTGAAAGTGCCCATGACAGTCGACGCGGAACAAGCGTTGCCGCTTAAAGTGGTGACCCAATTGGATTGCGGCCAGCCCGTCTCGCTGCTTTCCGGTAGCGACAGTGAAGGGTACACCGTCAAGGTGCATACTGCCGACGGCAAAAGCGGCTACGTGGCATGGATGAATGTCGCCAAAGGCGAGGTAAACGCCCCGACGAAAACCGTGCTCCAGCCGGCGGTTATACGCGACGGCAAGGCGCAGTGGCTCGCGGGAACTGAAGGCTCCGAGCGATTCTATAGCGACGGCCTGATGGTGGAATCTCTGACCGTTAACGGCGTAACGGTGCAGGTATCGCTGCAGGACACCGGTTGGAAGCTGCTCGCCAACATCGCGGTTGCCAATAGCAGCCTCGAGGCGGTGAACGTCGTTCCGTCAAATATCACGCTCGATGATCTCGGGCAGGTCAAAAAGTCGCTGCCTTACCAACAGCCGAAAAAACTAAAGGCCGCGGTGAACCACCAGATCTTGTGGACGGAAGCCAATGCGGCGCCGTCGACGAGCGGATACCTAGTGAATACCGCCTATCGAAGCTACGACAATGACGGATTGAACAGAACGCAAAATTACCTTGCACAACATCAAGCAGATATTCAACCGGTCAGCGACCGTCGTGCGGACTTTAACCCGCATTCGCAGATAAACACGGTGGCATTGAAGGATGCGGTGGTATTGCCGAGCCAGCAGGTTTCGGGTTCCACGTGGTTTGAACGAGACGGCAAGTTGCAGGAAATGATTCTGCGTGTGCCGGTCGGCGACCTCGTGTACGAATTTCCTCTTTCTTTCAACCCTAATAACTAAGCACCAATTCGCCCAGCCAAAAGCCTCGCTTCGCGGGTGCGCAGCGAGGCTTTTTTTATTGGGCGGCCGGTTTGTAGGGATGGGCGGGGGGGTAGGAATGCCCAAAATTTCCGCCATTTCCCGGCGAAAGTGTACTTTCGTAAAGTTCCGGCCGGTGTTTGATGGTAGAATTTCATGAGGAATAAAAAAGGAGCACTTTAAATGGCAGGTCAAGGCACCAAAATAAAGAAGAAGAAAAAGTCGGTTCTAAAGCGCGCAGCGCAATCAGGCCAACGCGCTGATGTGAACCGCGCGAACCGCACCCGTGTGCGCACGCTCATGAAGCGGCTCCGCACCGCGGTTACCGCTGGCGATGCTACGGCCGCCGGGAATTTGCTGCAGCCCACGCTTTCCGCGATTGATCGCGCCATCAGCAAGGGTGTGCTGCACGAAAATACGGGTAACCGCTACAAATCGCGACTTGCTCTGGCCCACAATGGACTCAAAGTTAACGCCGCAAAATAGCTATTGAAAACAGCCTCAGCTACTGATCTTTGACCCGTAAAAGTATGTCTGAACGCTGAATTATTCAGGACTCTGGGGGCGTTAACTCTGAGCACCCACGTTCCAATCTGTTGATTTTTTCAATTACGGGCCACAGCTAACGCGTTCGCGCTGGTCAACTCCGTCACCAGAAATTCCAACACCATGCGAGCGTTTTTGCTGCTCTTCAAACGGTCGTCAGCCTTTTCGAGCGCCCGCAATCCGTTTAACAACTGCGTCTTGGAAGTTTTGCGCGCGGCCCGTAATGCTACCTCCGCCTGCTCCGGGCGCATCCCTAGAGTGCGCGCGGCTTGCCAACCATTCATTGCGCCTCTAATTTCGCTGGCTTCGATCAATTTGCGATACATCCAGGTCAACGCACCCAGCATTTCCAGTGGGGCTTCTCCGTCGCGTAGCAAGCGATCCAGAAATTCCATAGATTTTTGGCCCTGCCGTGAAGCCAATAAGTCTGCCAAAGCCCAGACGTTGGTCGTTTTTTCCGACGCGACCATGGCGTTGACGTCGTCACCAGTAACTTTTTTTCGATCCCCAAGGTAATTGGCCAGCTTTTCTATTTCCGTTTTAAGGCGCATCAAATCCGCCGCGACGCGCTCTGCCAGATCCTCGGCCGCGCCCTTTTCAAATTGCAAGCCGAGCGTCTTTGCAAAGTTTCCCGCCATTAATACTGCGGCCGATTGCCGCTGCTCGGGATTTTCGCCTAAGCCGACATCCACCACGAGCGTTTTTTGCGCAATTATTTTGGCCAGCTTCATGCGCTCATCGAGCCTGGCCGCTTCCATCACCAGAACAGTGAACGGTGCCGGATCGCCGAGGTACAGCTCCACCTGAGCCACAGTTTCTTCACGGTTCTTGTCGCCCAGCTTCTCGATGGCTTCGGCATCCTCCAGAAAAACCACCTGGTGCGGGGACAACATCGGCAAGCTCTGCGCCTGTGATAGGGCGGCTTCCGTCTCTCCTCGATCCGCCGAATAACGAGAGACCGCCCAGGTTCTGGACGCTTCCGGTACAAATTTCTCAATCAGTTGCGCACGGCAAGCATCGCGCAGGTATGGTTCGTCGCCAAGCAAGAGTATTGCTGGGATGGCTTTTCCCTTTTCAAGACGGCTCAATAATTCCTGTGCAGAGACCCTGGCCATCAAAACGCTCCCAATTAATAATTCTCAATTACCGCTGCGACAAGCTTCCTGGCAAAATCCTGTGCCAAACGATCCAATGCGGGGTCCTGCTCTTCGAAAAAACTGGGCACATCTGTGGAGATTTCATACTCATTGCGGAACACGAAATTCTCGCTATGGTAGAGCACCTTGTCGGTGGCGTTTTCCGTCAGGGAAACTTCGCATTTCACGGTGACTAGCATGGTGGTGGCACGTCCACTCTGGGTATCAAAAAGCAACGGCACAGCTTCGACGCTCACCACTTTACCGCGCAAGACCGCGTCTCCATCCGCGGCGCTCGAAACTATTTTATATGGCGTGCGGGCCAGGAATTCGTGCACCGTCGCGGAGGTAAGTTTTTGCTCAATGCGGTAGCTGGTGGTCTTGTTTTCCAGCGCGGTCACGGCAATGACGTGGACGCTTGTCGGCAAAGAATTACTGTGACCTGCAACGTGATAGCCGCATCCCGCTTGCAGCATTGCGGCCAAGGATATGAGCGGCAGGGCGCCCCGCGCCAGGTTCGAAGCCATTACAAAAGCATCTCCGCGAGTTTCACGGCGTTGGCGGCCGGCAAACGCATGTTATCCGCGGCGCCCCAGAACCACCAAGTCTCCGGGTTAGATGCGTCCGGCTGCGGCAAAGAAAGCTGAATCGAATTCGAGCCAGAAACACTGACATTGCTTGGGCCGATTCCGGAATCCGGCGGAATGGAAAAACCTGCATCTACGCAAGCGTTCGAAATGGTTTCAGTCGTGCTGCCGCGATCGAAAACTCCCGTGGCGGAGAAAACAGAGCCGTAAAATACCGGCGCATGCACGATCTGGATTGCGGGCATGGCGCATTTTCCATCTATGCACGCCTTAATCTCGGCGCGTACACGTTCGCGTATAGCGCATAACTTATGCGAACTGGCAGGGCCAAAGCGGTCGAGCATGTTACAGGCGACTTGCGTGTCGAAAACGGGTTGTCCCAGCCCTTGAAAGGAAAGTAACTGCGTGGTTTGACTCTCGAGTTCCTCGATGCCCGCGGGCCCGGCTTCTGACACAGGTTCAAAGCCGAGTAACATTAGTCGGCGCAGGCCTACACGGGAAAGCGACAAGGCTAACCCTGCAGCAGCCGCTGCAAACGCAGAAGGAATCGCGGAAATTTTTGCATCCGTGGCGAATTCGCGGCCACGCAACCAGTCGAGTTTAGGAAACCACGCCACTGCGTCTTCACGTTCGGCGGCGGCACCCGACAAATCGATTATTTTTGCGCCGGTATTCAGGGCTGCGGGCAAGTTTCTTTTCGTGAACTCCGGCGAACCGCTGAACAAAATGCATTGTGAGCGGTTAAAGCTGCCTTCCTCTATCGGTTGGATTACTGCCGGTTCCCCGCCGGCCTCGGTTAGTGTGCCGGCGACGACGGGTTCGTCGACCAAGGAAAACTCCGCGCCAGCAAAGCGGCTTTCACCCAATACCGCCCGCAACTCCGCGCCCAAAAGCGACGAAGCGCCGGCGATAACGATTCGATTGGAGGGTCGCTCAAGTGAAGACATGTATCAGGCAGTCCGGGAAACCATCCGGTGTCGCAACAAACGCACTACGTGAAGGACCACGCCGACAGCAGCGTAGACACAGGAGAGAAGTACTAATACATATTCGGAATAGAGCCACACGAGGGCCACGGTCATGCACAGCAAAACAATCGCGAGTGAGGGTTGTTTACGCGTCCAAGGAATGTCTTTGAAGCTGTAGTAGCGCACCGTGCTGGTCATCAGCGCGCCCAGACACGCGGCCATAACAAACCACGCAATCGCATAACGCCAGTCGTGCAGGGGATCCTTGAATCCGTGCACGAGCGAAGCGATGACAGCTGCCGCAGCTGGAGTCGGCATGCCCACAAAATACTTTGAGCTACCCGGCGCCATACCTTGCACGTTGAATCTGGCTAGTCGCCACGCGCAACAGACCAAGAACGCCAGGCAGCAAACCCAACCAAATTCGCTGAGCTGTCGAAGGCGGGTTCCGCCAAGATCCGTCAGGCTACGTACACCCCAGGCGTACGCCATCACCGCGGGGGCGATTCCGAAGCTACACACGTCGGCCAGAGAATCGAGCTGCACGCCAAACTCCGTGTTTGTGCCAGTCATGCGTGCTACGCGACCGTCCATGGAGTCAAATAAAATCGCCAGACCGATGGCTTTTGCAGCGCGGTCGAATTCGGTGGCGCCCCCGACGAGCGAAGCGATTACCGCGTAATATCCACACAGGAGATTCGCCACAGTGAAAAGGCTGGGCAACAAAAAAATACCCCGGCGGAGGCGCGGGTTATTTATCCGGCGCTTGCGAAACGACGGCATTTGCTGCTGCTGGGTTTGCTGATCGAGCATCAAGACCGTTTTCCGGTTGCTACTGGATTTATATCAGCGAACGCATCTCGGTCCACCACGGAATTATTTTTTAGCGCCGGCCAGCTGGCCAGAATGGATGACCCGCCTTTTACGTTTTGTCCGACCTTTACGAGGATCTCCACCTGTTGCGGTACCCATAAATCGACGCGTGAGCCGAAGCGTACCAGGCCAATGCGTTCGCCGCGGGCCACGGTATCTCCCACTTTTTTCCAACTCCTCACACGTCGGGCAATCAGGCCTGCAATTTGTTTGAAGACCAATTCTCCCGCGTCGGTGGAGAGGGTAAAGATGTTTTGCTCGTTTTCTGTCGAGGCGTTTGCCCTCATAGCGGCAACAAATTTCCCCGGGCGATACTCCATTTTTGTAATGCGGCCGGCCTCGGGGGAGCGGTTGACGTGCACGTTCCAGACCGCCAGAAAAATGCTTACGCGTTTGCCAGCCTTGCCGTCGTGATGCTCATCCTGGACGACCACAACCCGGCCGTCGCCAGGAGAAACGATTGCGCCGGGCTCCGAGGGAATCTCGCGGTCTGGATCACGGAAGAAGGAAAAAACGAACAGCGCGAGGAACAGCAGTAGATAGGCTGCGATGCGCCAGTGCAAAAAGAAAGCCGCACCCCCGATGAGAAGTAGCGGCAGTCCGAAATAATAGCCTTCTTTAACCATGCGTAAGGTAGACCCCAAGCGTCTACGCGTTGCATGGCCATTCTACGACAGATTCTGCTGTAGTTTTAAAATGAGTGCGTCGCTATTGCGTGCGTTTAGGCGGCGTAGAGCGGAGGCGCGCGGCCAGGACTTCCATTTCATCTTTTACGTGAAGCTTTAATTTTTTAAGTCTGATCTCTTCGAGGAGGTCTTCTGAACTGAGGTAAGTAGCAGTAGAGATTCGGTGTAGTTCCGCTTGATATTTCGAGTGCTGCTCTGCCAGACGCTGATACTCGGCGTCTGTTTCGAGCAGTATGTCCCGAGGGCTGCGCGCCATACTTGCCATGCGTTCCTCCCGCAATACTGCGTTCCGGATTTTAGATAAAGACTACATAAGCGAAAGATAGCACTACGCCGGGCCACGTCAAGGGGTAACCTTTGAAACTTTGGTCCTAGCCTGTTAGTTTCTTCATCACTACGGCGTCTTCTGTGGGACAACTGTAGTACTGGCGACGCTGTGCTGTTTTTGCAAAGCCGAGTTTCGCATAAAATGTGATCGCCGCGGAATTGGATTCGCGAACCTCGAGATAAATAGCTTTAGCACGGTGTGCCTGTGCGGCCGAAATTGCGGCCCAAAGTAAGGCACTTCCAATGCCCTTGCGGCGGTGGGCTGGGTCAGTAGCGGTATTTAGAATTTCCGCTTCGTCTCCGGCGATGCGAGCAACCAGAAAGCCACAAACCTGGGCCTTGATTTCAGCTATCAGCACGATTTGCCCCGCGGAATGCGCTTGCTGGTAGCTTTCTGTCGGCCATTGCGCCGCTTCCGGGGATTGGCGACAGATCTCAGAGACCACTTCGCTGTCGCCGGATTGGTACGGCCTTACCTTGAAGGCCGTTAGCTCAAGATGTGGTTCACTTTCCGGGCGCATGCGGCGGACCTTTCTGGAAGACCTCAACATAAGACCGCCGGACATAATTCGCGTCGACAGACAGGGCGTCTCCTACGTCCCCCTTCAGTGCTCGCTGGTGTGCCATTTTTCCAATAAACGGCGCCAGGGTGCATGGCACGTGGTGGATTTTCTCGCCTTGCGCGACTCGGCGTTGCCATACGGATTGGTTTACAACCGTGACTGGGTCTGTCGACATCCAGGCAACGTCGTTTCCTGCGACTCGCTCGCCGACCCAGCCCAGGAAAACCTCGGGCGTCGCAACCATCTCCTGCTCGACCAGCGTTAATCCGCTTTGGGCGCTCTGGTATAGGGCACCGAACAGCTGGCCTCGCTGAGCGTCGATGAACGAAGCCACGTAGGGAGTCTTGAGTTCCGATTGGGCGGCTACGGCCTCAAGTCTGGACAGCGCCACGATTGGCTTCTCAAAGACTTCGCTCCACGCTTTAACGGTGCTCAGGCCGATGCGCACCCCGGTAAACGAGCCAGGACCCGAGGCCACAGCGAAGACGTCGACTTCGTCGAGGGTACTCTTCGCGAACTGGAGAGCCAAATCAACAGCTGCCAAAAGCCAGGACGAGTATTCCTCCGCGCTTGTGTGTGCTTCAACGCGCAGGACTGCGTCGTCGTTGAGCACCGCAACGCTACCCCTGACCTCGCAGGTATCTATCGCCAGAACAATCATATACGAGTAGTTCTATCATACCTGGCCGTTCAATCGGTTTTCGTTCTGACAGGGGCTCGGATAGGAGTGCGTGATTTTGGATCCTCATCCTTCCCGATGTTTTCGTCACAGCAATTAAAGTGCCAAATTAACATCTTTCTTTCGGTAACTGCCTCATTCCAGAGGATATACCTTGACTCTTGCGACACATACGCGTACAGTGAATCCAGTACCTCGGAGGGGGCAACCGCATCCATGGAATACAAAATCGGCGACAAGGTCGTTTACCCAAACCACGGCGTTGGAATTGTCGAGCAAATCAGTTACGGCGTATTAAACGGCAGGACTGAGCGGTACTTCATGATTCGAATCGTCTCCAGCGGTTTACGCGTTATGGTTCCGCAGTCGAACGCCATGACCGTAGGCCTTCGATCCGTAATTCGTTCCACGGACTCGATGAAAGTGCTGGGCTTCCTTGAAAAGGGCAAACTAAACTCCCACCACGATTGGAAACATCGCTTCAAGGAAAATTCCGAGCGCATGCGCACGGGCGCATTGCTGGAAGTGGCCGTAGTACTCAAAAGCCTGGTGTCACTGAGCTGCAGCAAGCCTCTTTCCTTCCGCGAAAAGAAAATGTTGGAACGCGCCAAGTACCTGCTGGTGAGCGAAATGGCCACGGCGCGCAACACTTCAGCCGAAAACGCGGAAGCCACCGTCGTTAAGTCGTTGGCCAAGGCCAAATTGCAATTCCCGGTGCTAACCGAAAAATTCGAGTAGAGCTTTTCTTTTTATTTCTTCCGCGGGCAGCCTGTTTGCTGCCCGCTTTTTATTTTTGGGCACAATTTTTGTCGCGGGCGGCCGCCGCTTATTTTCTTAATGCGGATTTTATTTTGCTTTAGACGCTACGCGCTGCGGAACAGCTACTTTTTTTTTGCCGGGCCGTCGGCCGTTGATTTTTCCCCAGCCTCCGCCGCCCGGGGTTTGGATCCGAACAATGTCGCCAGCCTCGGCGTTGAACGCGCACTTCCCTGGCAGTGGCGTGGCCTTCCCTTTGCGCACTAGTTCGTTTCTCCCGCGCTTCCCTTCCAGACCGCCGTTCAGGCCAAATGGACCGCGCTCCCGGCGATCGCTTAAGATGCCCACCTGCGTCGGAGTGAGCAGCTCGATTTCGCGAATGATGCCGTCGCCACCACGGAATTTTCCTGCGCCGCCGGAATTTTGCCTGATGGAATAGCTGCGCACGCGCACTGGACAGGTTTGTTCAAAGACTTCAATTGGGGTGTTCCAGGAATTGGTCATATGGGTGTGAACGGCGGAAATGCCATCCAGGCCGGGGCGTGCGCCCATGCCGCCGGCGATCGTCTCGTAATAGGCGAATGGCGCGTTGTTATTTCCAGGGTGGCAGCCACCCAGGGTGAAATTGTTCATGGTGCCCTGGCTCGCGGCGGGGATGCGTGAAGGCGCGGCCTTGGCCAGCGCGCGGAATAAAGTGTCCACCATGCGTTGCGACGTTTCGACATTTCCGCCGGCGACGGCTGCGGGCAGCTCGGCATTAACCACGGTGCCGGCCGGAGCGATCACGCGAATCGGACGAATAAGGCCTGAAGTTGCCGGGACATCTTCGGTGAGCAGACAACGAAAAACATAGTAGACCGCGGAGACGGCGATGGCTTCGACAGCGTTCACATTTCCGGCGCATTGCGGTGCGGAGCCAGAGAAATCTACTTCCGCGCGGTCGCGATTTATCTTTATGCGCACTTTGATTTTGAGCGGGTCGGGGCTGACCCCGTCGTCGTCAAGAAAATCTTCCGCTGCGTATTTGCCGGGCCGCAGTGCGCAAAGCGCAGAGCTCATCATTTTCTGGGAATATTCCAACAGGAGACTGCCGTAGGTGTGCAATTCCCTTTCACCGTATTTTTTGGAAACTTCAAGCAGGCGGCGGTGGCCGGTTCTGCACGCGGCGACCTGCGCTGCCAAGTCGCCTTCGCGCTCGTCGGGGGTGCGTACGTTCGCGAGAATGATGGACATGGCATCGCGATTTAGTTCTCCGCGGTGAAACAAGTGCACCGGGGGAATTCTTAAACCTTCCTCGAATATTTCCCGCGCCGGGCCCATGGAGCCGGCCAGCGCTCCGCCAATATCGGCGTGATGGGCGCGATTGGCGATGTAAAACGAAGGTTGTTTCTTATTTTTCAAATGAACGGGCATGACCATGGTGAGGTCCGGGAGATGCGTGCCGCCTGCAAAGGGATCGTTCAGGACCGCGATGTCACCGGTCTCGAGAGTCAAAGCGGAGCGCGCGGCGGCAACCGAGGCGGGCATGGAGCCCAGATGCACGGGCATGTGATCGCCCATGGCGAGCACTTCGCCGTTGGCGTCGTAGACGGCACAAGAATAATCGCGTCGTTCCTTTATATTGGGCGAAAATGCGGAACGCCGAAGAACCGCGCCCATTTCTTCGGCGATGGAATGGAAGATATTTTTAAATATTTCCAAACGGGTTGGGTCGGGTTTGCGAATCGTTTCACGCATAAAATCCTTCGCGACGGCTTCGATCATTTGGGGGTCAGCAAAAGTTGGCCGTAGCTCTCCACTCGCGCTCTCCAGTCCGGTGGAATGAGCGTAGTGGCGCTGTACTCCGCCACAATTGCGGGGCCAGAGAAAACGTCGCCGGCGCAGAGATTGTTTCGACGGTACAAAATAGTTTTTCGAGCGCGGTCGTCGAATATAAGCTCCATGGTTTGCTCTGGTAACAAGGCCTGGGTGCGCAGACGCGGAGCGATCTTCTGGCTCGGGGGTTTGTTGGTGATTCCGGTGGCGCGACAACGGACGTTCACTATTTCCACTTTTTTATTTTTGTGATGGTAGCCGTAACGTATTTCGTGAACACGATGGAACGCGGCGATCGCACTGTGGCCAATTGAGTCCGCTCGGCTAAGGGAGATATTTAGTTCGTAAGCTTGCCCGAGATAGCGCATATCTAGACTGTGCTGGAAGCGCATTTTGTCGCGAGAAAATCCCTCCGCGTCAAGAGCGTGCAAGGCCTGTGCTTCAAGCCGTTTCACGATGGCTTGTAATCGCCGCGATTGCTGAAGTATTTCGTCAGCAAGGAGTAATACGGTCTGGGACAATTCTTTCACCACGTCGGCTTGGAGAATTCCCAGCGCTGACAAGCCGCCAGGAAATACCGGAATGAGCACGCCGCGCATTTCAAGCGCCGCAGCGAGATCGCAGGCGTGCAGACCCCCGGCCCCACCAAACGCAATCAGCGTATAGTCGCGAGGGTCATGGCCACGCTCAACCGAAATCACACGAATTGCTTTTTCCATGACGGCATTGGCGACAGCGATGATGCCTTGCGCGAAAGCTTCGACGGCGCGAAACCGGGAGCCCGACTGTTTTACGACTTTTTGCATTTGGGCGCGAGCCCGCGGGAGGTCCAGTAAAAACGATCCGCCGAGAAGTCCCGCGTCTCCAAGGTGACCGAGCACAGCGTGAGCATCGGTGACGGTTGGATGCTCTCCGCGGCCGTAACAGACCGGTCCAGGCACGGCGCCGGCGCTTTGCGGGCCGACGCGCAGCGCGCCGCCCTCATCGAAACGGGCGATGGAACCACCTCCGGCGCCGACGGTGTGAATTTCAAGCATGGGCACAGCGACGGGCAGTCCCGCAACGATGGCTTCGCTGGTAGTACGCAGTTCGCCGGTGAGCAGCGCCACGTCCGTGGAGGTGCCGCCCATGTCGAAGCTGACGCATTTGTCGAGGCGCGCCAGTTTGGCAGCGTGACTTGCGCCGATCACGCCGCCGGCCGGGCCGGAGAGAATGGTGCGCACGGGCTCTCGCGCAGCTTGTTCGGCGGAAATAATTCCTCCATTGGATTGCATGATGCGTACGCACGCGACTGGCGATGGTCTTGCATGGGTTTTGCTGGATTTCTTTTGAGCTTGCTGTGGAAGAAGCGACGAGATGCGGACGGTTGTGTCTCGGAGATAGCTGCTCATCACTGGAACGAGGTAGGCATTGATAACCGTTGTGGAGGTCCGCTCGTATTCGCGAAATTCCGGAAGAATCTCGTGCGACACGGAAACGGCGTAACCTGCGGACCTTACCTCGGACGCGATGCGCTTTTCGTGTAGCGGATTGCGAAACGAAAATAGCAAGCAGAGCGCAATAGAATCCGGATTTACCTTTTGGATTTGGCGCAACAGGCGGCGGATCTCAGCGGTAGTTAAGGCCTGAACCACGGAACCGTCTGAAGCCAGTCGCTCCTTGGCTCCAAAGCGTCGGGAGGCAGGCGCCAGCGGTTCGGTCTTCTGCAAGAACAGGTCGTATAACCGGGCACGTGCCTGCCTGCCGATTTCCAGTACATCTTCAAAACCGGCTGTAGTTATTAGCGCTACGCGTCCATCGCGACGCTCCAGTAAAGCGTTGGTGCCTACCGTTGTGCCGCAGACAAGATCGTGAATTTCGGTTTTTGAAGACGGGTGTGCGGACGCCAGTCTGACCGCTTCGACAATGGCCTCCGCAGGGGCGTGCGGGCGTGAGGCGACTTTTATGATTTGTAATTTGCCGTCGCGGACGAAGACGCAATCGGTGAAGGTTCCGCCGCTGTCGATAGCGATGCGCATGAGTTGGTGATTCTACATTACCGAGAAGGCTGTTCGTGGCGGTGCTTGAGAAGTTTAATTTACGGCTAGCCGCCCCCGCCATCGTCCATTATCGAGCTGTACTTATTGCACAGGCGTGCACCCTGTGGTAGCGTCCCGGCAGCAATACCAGCGACGCGAAGCGCTGCGTAAGCAATTTCAACTTCGCCGAAGGCCCAAAATTGGCGGCAGAATTGTTGCGCGTCAACGCGCATTCCCCAGAACCCAATGTGCTGCGTTATGCGGCAGATTTCTTAACGCGTGGTCGCGTGGTGGCGGTGCCCACGGACACGGTATACGGTCTGGCCGCCGATCCGTTTAATTTGTCCGCCGTGGAAGAGATTTACCGCGTGAAGGGCCGTCCGGAAACTCGCGCCTTGCCGATCCTTGTGAATTCCATCGACCAGGCCTTGCTGCTGGCGCGCGATGTGCCTGAGAATTTTCTCCGGCTGGCGCATGAATTCTGGCCGGGAGCGCTCACGTTGGTGGTCGATGCCGGGCATCGTCTGCCGCTAAAAGTCACCGCCAACACGGGGCGCGTGGCTTTACGTCTGCCACGAAGCGCGATCATTGCGGCGCTCATCGACGAGTTCGAGGGGCCCGTTACGGGAACCAGCGCTAACCTTTCGGGACACCCTTCGTGCATCAGCGGGGCGCAAGTCCAGGAGCAGCTCGGCAGCCGTCTGCCGCTTATTCTGGATGTCGGTGATCTGGGCGCTTCGCTCGCGTCGACTATCGTGGTGCTGCGGGGCGATACGTGGAAAGTTGTGCGCGAAGGTGTTATCCCTCACGCCGATATAGCAAAATTTGTTTTCTGATAACAGTTGTGTGTGCGCCCGGACTTGTTATCCGGAATGCAGAAGTAACTTATCTGGCTTAATTACAATCTCCGCAGCGATGCTGGTAAGGATCCCGCCAACGAATAAGCTCCCGGCCCGGTCAAAAATAATGCAAAAGCCACCAGTAGCTGAGTAAGCGCGTATTCGATTCCTCCATGCCCAATATCGAAACCGTGCGGAAGGTGCACCAGGAAAATGGCGCCCAGCATCACGATGATGAGACAGACAGAGCCCACGCGAATGAAAACTCCGGTCAACATGGCCAACCCGCCGGCTAACTGCGCCAGCCCCACGAGATAACCTACGATCACCGGCATATGCATAAAGCCAGCGAATCCGGCGGGGCCGGGTCCACCAAACGCTCCAAACAAAATAGCAGCACCGTGATAGAAGAACGCCATGGCACTGGCAATGCGGAGTAGCAAAAGGGCGAGATTAAATTGCGGCGACAGTGTCGCGGTTATTCCGAAGGTTCTGTCCATAGTCAGCCTCCCAGCCTGGTTGTTGGATGAGCGACGCCGGCCGGTGGCTACGCCTCTATAAAAATATATTCCCGGTCACAGTCTTTCTGGCACCTTGCGTGCCGGTTCGTCGAAGGTTCATTCTTGATAGTTTCGGCGGCCGCTTGCGGTTTGCGGATTGCTTTTCCGGGTATACTTTTTGGCGATGCCGCAAGCTCAAACTTCTCCAAGAGTGACGAGCGCACTGCCGAAAGTTCCGCACTGGCCGGCGATCATTGCGATTTTGGCGGACGCTTGCCTTTATCTGGCATTGCCGCCAGCTCTTTCTGTCGGGCCCCGTTGGCTGTTATTGGCCGTGGTTGTTTTTCTACTGATCCCTATTGTGATTGCACACTGGCGCGGCAATATGGCGATCACGCGCGTGCTTACGCTTGTGGCCAACGGCGTGATTACCGCAGCTATGATTGCGTCGCTAGCGTTTTTGATTGAAGGATTACCGAAACATCGCGAGGCGTCGGAGGCTCTTTTGCGCTCGGCGGTAGGGCTATGGCTGACCAATATTTTGGTTTTTGCGCTGTGGTACTGGCGTCTTGACGGTGGTGGCCCGCACGAACGCGCGCGTCCCAAGGGAATGCTAAACAGTGCGTTCCTATTCCCTCAGATGTTGCAAAGCGGGGGCGGGAAAGCCCAGAGCGATTGGTCGCCGGAGTTTGTGGACTACCTTTTTCTGGCTTTCAACACCAGTACGGCGTTTTCCCCCACCGACACCGCGGTGTTGTCGCGTGGCGCGAAACTCGGGATGATGGCTCAGTCGCTGATCTCGCTGGCGATCCTAGTTTTGATCGCGGCGCGTGCGGTTAATATTCTCTAGATGGCCCTAAAGGTTAGTGGCCTGATCCACTGGACATTTTGCGGACAATCGAACCAACAAAGGACTTGGCGTCGCCGGATAACATCAGCGTCTTGTCAGAATAATAAAGCGGATTAGCGATGCCGGCGAACCCCGCGCTCGATGCTGCGCTTGATAACCATTACGGTCCGAGATTGCCCGCGTCCAGAATAGGCATACCGTAAATTGGGCTGCTGGCATCCGTGCGGGCGGCGGGATTGGTGACATCATTCGCGCCAATCACGAGAGCTACGTCGGTCTGCGCGGAGTCGCCGTTGGCGTCATCCGTCTCCATCAGTCCGACGAGTGTCACGCACAATACGCCGAAAGCGTGACTCAGTGCGGTCCGCTGTGGAACCGCGATCATGGGTTCCGAGCACGGTGGAGAAGTTGGTTTTATGTTCGCCGGCCTAAATAATTGCCCCTACCACCGCGAGGGCATCCAGCCCGTTGGTCGGCGACATCAAGGGCGTATGCAGCAAGGGCGAAATGCGGCGGATCACTTCAAAGCCGATGCAGCCGGCGAGCTTGAGCACGTAAAGACTGGTGAGCAGATCCAGCTTCATGATTTATTTCCTTCCGGGGCTGCGGCTACCGGTGCGGCCAAAGCGGGCAGAGAATAAAGTTCTCGCAGTCTTTTGTTCACGATTTCTCCGCCGTCGGTCAGCAAGGTGTCGCGAATGATTTCATCCTGGGTATCTAACCGTAGTTTTCCATCCATGACCACGTGCAGGAGGAACGCGGTTAAATTTTTCGCATACATCTGGCTGGCGTGGTAAGGAACGGTGCTGGCCAGATTGAAGAGCCCGATAATCGTCACGCCATGTTCCACGGCGATTTCTCCAGGATGGGTTAACTCGCAATTTCCGCCGCGCTCGGCGGCCAGATCGACGATCACTGAGCCGGGCGCCATTTTCTGCACCATTTCGCCGGTGACCAAGGTTGGCGCTTTTTTCCCGGGGATCACCGCGGTGGTAATGACTACATCGCTTTCCGAAACCACCTGTCCCAATAATTCGCGCTGCTTTTTATAAAATTCCTCATCCTGGGCGCGCGCGTAACCGCTGGCGTCCTGAGCATCTTTAGCCTCGATGGGCAGTTCCACGAAGCGTCCGCCCAAACTCATCACCTGTTCTTTGGCTATCGGTCGCATGTCGTATGCGGAAGTTACAGCACCCAGCCTGCGGGAAGTGGCGATGGCTTGCAGGCCGGCAACGCCAGCGCCAATTACGAAAATGCGGGCTGGGGTGACGGTGCCGGCGGCGGTCGAGAGCATGGGGAAAATGCGCGGCAAAGTATCCGCCGCCAGAAGGACCGCTTTATAGCCGCTGATGGTGGCCATGGACGAAAGCACGTCCATGCTTTGCGCGCGGGTGGTGCGAGGCATTAATTCCACCGCAAAGGCTCTGACGCCGCGTGCGGCGATTTCCTGCACGCTGCTCATGGAACCCAGCGGGCGCAAAAATCCAATTAAGGTTTGATCGCGCCGTAGCAGCGGCACATCTGCCTGGCCAGTTTTGTCATTTGCGCCATAGCCCAACACCTGCACAATCACATCAGCGATGCGAAATACTTCGGCGCGGTCGGCGACAACTCGCGCGCCTTTGGCAATGTACTCGTCGTCCAGATAACCGGCGCTGGCTCCGGCGCCCGGCTCGATGACCACTTCCATTCCCGCTTTTGACAGGCTCGGAATAACAGCAGGTATAAACGCCACGCGTCTTTCCCCCGGATAAATTTCTCGGGGCACGCCTACAATCATGAACAGGCCTCCTGTATTGGGCGTTTGGTTTGCGAAGTGGGCATGGTTAGGCTTGGGAAAGATATTTTAGGGTGGTGTCGATCAATTCGCTGGTTCCTTTGTAAGGGTCGCCCGGACTATCGAATTCCATGGAGCAATAACCTTTATAATGCGCGGCGCGCATGAGGCCAAATGTTTTGGCCATGTCTACGCGAAATTCCTTACCCTGCTCATTGGTCTCAAGAGCTTTAACGTGACAGATGTTATAGGTGTGCGCGAACATGGCTTGCAGTCCCTGGTAGGCATGGTCCTCGCGGCCGGTTAGCAGTGAATTCGCGAAATCCGGAAGGGCGTGGAGCCACGGGTTGTTCACTTTCTCGACTACCTGCACTATGAAAAAGGGATCCTCGCTGACTGGATTATCGTTCTCCAGATTGACCAAAATATTTTTGTTGGCCGCGTAGTCCACCACTTGAGACAAAGTGTCTGCGGCACGTTGCGCGTCGGGTTCGGAATCGCTGGCCTTGGGCATATTGCTGCGAATGCTGGGCGATCCCAGCGCGCCAGCGGCATCCACCCACTGCTTGCTGATGGCCACGGACTTTTGGCGCTCGGCTTTATCCGCGGCGTAGGGGCTATGTTCCCCATCTACCGCGATATTCACAATCATGCCCCCGACTTTTTCTACTCCAGCGCGAATTTCCTGCAGATACTTCTGATCGAGCGAGCGGAAGTGTTCGCTCCACGGCTCGATTTTACTGATATTAAATTTCTCCGCGACGTGCACTGAAAACTCTTTCAGTTCAAGCTTGTGGCCGCCTAGCGCATCTTTTCGCCCGGCGAGGTGGTCCCTGAATGGATACGAAGCAATGGCAATGCGCTCTCTGGGTTGCTCGGGGAAGCGCATGCTGGGCTGCGCGGTGTCGGCTGCGGCGCTGACCATGCTGGGAAGCAGGGTCGCTCCAGCAAGAGCCGAAACTGCATCGAGCAAAAAACGTCTTCGTGTCTTATCGTGCAAAGTCGCGCCAGTCTAGCAGATTCATATTTGTATCGCTACGCAATCCAACTTATTGGCACTATGTTATTCGGCAGTGAATCGGAAGGGGGATGCGAAATCGTGCAGATCGGACTAAAAATAGGAATGAAGATGAACTGGTACCCCCTGGTGCCATTTTTGTCGACCGGATTGTTACCGGGCGCCTGCTACACGTGCTTACTGCTCACGCTCATGTGCGCCACGGTGGACCGGGTTGGTGCGCAGTCCAGTTCACGTCAAAGTGATAGCAGCGGTGCAGTGCAGACTCAAATGCAAAATGTGAGGTATCACTTTTCGGAATCCGCGACCGTAAGTATTAAGACGCTGACGGGAGAGCTGCAGCCTACAGAAGGTGCCGAGCTTCCGATTTTTGATAATAAAGATTCATTCCGTCTGCGCATTGGGTACGCCGAAATCGGCATCGCTGCTCCAGACCTCGCAAGTGTATTTAACTCCTACGTATTTGCTCGCGCGAACAGCCCGCTGAAGGGCGTTTCGATGAGCATCGAAAATGGGCATCTGAACATAAAGGGCAAGTTGCATGGGGTGGGCACTATTCCATTTGAAACGGAAAGTACCCTCAGTCCCACTGACGACGGAGAAATCTTACTGCGCACTGGAAAAGTGAAAGCCCTGCACGTTCCGGTGAAAGGCATCATGAATTTATTCGGAGTGGAGATTGCGGACTTAATTAAGAATGGCAAAGTTCCCGGTGTTGAAGCGCGCGGTGACGACTTGGTGTTGGACCCATCGCTGGTTTTTCCTGCTCCCCACATGGAGGGGCGCGTCAGCGGTACACGCATCGAAGGAAATGCCATCGTGTTGACGTTCGGCGACAAAAGTCGCGCGACGAAAGCTCGCCCGGGAGGCAACTACATTTCTTTTCGGGGGAATCGCCTGCGATTCGGAAAACTAACAATGACGGATGTGGACATGATGCTCATTGATATGGATCCCACGGATCCGTTCGATTTCTTTATAGATCGGTACAAGGATCAAATCGCAGCTGGTTATTCGAAGATTTCGTCGAACTCCGCGCTGCGGATTTACGTACGGGATTTTAACAAATTGGGGAAATCGAGAGCGGCTGCGAAAGGCACCAATTAGAATTTATTGTAACGTTACCTGCGTAAAGCCCAGGCCGGTCAGCATTCCTGTAACAGTGTTGCGCGCATTCTGATCCGCGGACTTCAAAATTCCATCGACCATCGCTGATTGCTGCAACTGGCGCTCTGCTTCTTCACGAACTTCGCTTTCCAGATTGGGGTCTGGAGATGAGAATAAACCAGTGTCTCGCGAATACACGCGGCTCTTGGTGTTGTCTATACGCGTGCTGAAAACCTCGGCAGGCGGCAAACGCAACGAAATGTTGTGGCCTTGCACGCTAACATCGGTGCCTTTAATGTTCGCGAGGTTTACCCCGGCAACCACTTCACCATGCACTACGAGCAGTATGCGGTCGCCAGCTAAAAACTTTGGCAAGTAAGGATTATCTCGCGCTCCGCCAATGATTTTATCCATGGTATAGCTGACGGTCTCGAGTTTTTGCAGTTGCTGGATCTGGCGCACTACGGTGGGCTGATCGACATTTATGCGCATACCGCCATTGCGCATAAATCCCATCAAGTGTAGAAGCCCTACGCCGGTAGATAACCACACCGCAGCGCCGATAAAGGCAATGGTCAGGAGACTGCCCCCAAGAATTCCTTTCACCACGGAAAGCGTTTTATTGGCTGGTGGGGTCGTTGGATTGGTTTGATCGATAACGGGCATAGACATAAAAGTGAACCAAACCAAGTGTATCGCGAATCAAAACATGGTGAGCGATAGTCGTTAGGAAATTTCCACATCTGCCATGCTCAAAAGGGCCTTATCCTTGGAGCAGACGGACTGGGGGCTTGTGATTGAGCGGTGACATGCAGTGCCCGTTTTACTCCCGGTTGAAACGATTGGGTGCGCAATGAATAAAAGTGCCGCGACAGATGTCATTCGCCAGCAATTGAAAGAAGTCGCGATGGAAGTAAAGCAATTGGGCGGGTGGCCCGGATTTAAAAGTGGCGAATGGCTTTTCCAGTTGATGGAAAAAACATTTCGCCATTATTCGCAGAATGCCGCCAAGGAATCATTCCCTCTGGAATTTCCGGGGCGCACGCGCGCTGAGATTGCCCATATGCTGATTGCTTCGGCCAGCAATAAAGCGGCACTGGCTGGGGCCATCACCGGGGCTGCTGTTTCGGCTGACGAGCTGGTGGGACTGTTCACCGCGGGTGAAGGGGTGGTCGGATTGCCGGTGAACATCGCCGTTGCGGCTACCGCGATTTGCTCCGAAGTGTTTTTTACTGCGCGCATACAGTTGCAATTGGTGGCGCGGCTGGCGGCCTTGTATGGAGCTACGCTCGATCCAGAAAAAAATCCCGAGGACCTGCTGGCCATCATGAATTTTGCGTTTGGCGGGGCCGCAGCCGAAGGCTTAAGCAAAGAGGCAGCTAAATCGGGCGCAAAAATATCCGCGGCAGTGGTTGGACGTTATTATGCAAAACGAGAATCATTCGAGGTCCTGAAACGCTTCGCGAAAAAACTGGGCTACAAGCTTTTGCGGCGGTCCTTTGTCAATGGGGTGGTGCCGGGGGTCTCCATGTTCATGGGCGCATTGTGGAACAAGCGCACCACTAAAACGATCGGCAAAAACGCCGTACAGTTTTTTTCCACGCGCCCCCCAGTGCTGGCCGTCTCAGCCGCTCAGGTAGTGCCTCGGTAGTCTTGCTGAGAGAGTACCAGGACTTTTCCTTCGTTGAATATTCAGCTGCGCTAGCGAAAAACTTAGTTGAACGTTCAACTACGGCGTTTGCAATTTCATTAGGCGGGGTTAAAGTCGAAGGACTACATCTCCCATACGCGGGAGGCTTAGCTGCGGACAGCGGTTGCCCACAAGTGAAAGCTGCCCTAAGATACTGGCATGCCGGAGTGGCGGAATGGCAGACGCAGAGGACTCAAAATCCTCCGGGCTCACGCCCGTGTAGGTTCGACTCCTATCTCCGGCACCAACCTTCCTCGCGACGCGGCTACGTGTCCCAAACAAAAGAACATCTAAATATATCGCATTGAATCGGTTTAATATAACCTCGGCCATGGTCGGCGATACCTGCCACCTGGGCAATCAAAAAAAGTTTCGGAGGATTCGGATGGTTGTCTTCAGCAAATACGGGCTACTCCTGTTCGCAGCCATCACCATTCCCGCCGGTCTGGCAGCCCAGGCGAAACACCCCGCTGCGCCGAAGGCCGGATTGCACGACGAACAGTCGAAACATGTAACTGCATTGAAGAGCGAGTCACACGAGGAGGCCGGCAAGGCATTTCTGCACAAAGACTGGCAAGTACAGTCATCATGCGATGACAAAGCGGGCGGCGACAAGATTTCCAGTGTTGGATTCGAGGCTGGCGGCTGGCACCGGACGGATATTCCGGCCACGGTGGTTGGTGTACTGGTGACGGAGAAAACCTATCCGGATCCGAACTATGGGACAAATCTGAAGAATTTTCCGGGGATGTACACCTCGGAAAAGACATTTTTTGCGAATGTGGATATGCCGGCCGGCAGTCCTTTTGCTTGTTCCTGGTGGTATCGCACGGAATTTGCAGTGCCAGTGGGCGGGGCGGGTAAGACGGATTGGCTGCATTTCAATGGCATCAACTATCGCGCCAATGTCTGGTTGAATGGGCAGAAGGTTGCCGACGCCAAAGGAGTGGCGGGAACTTACCGCACGTTCGAATTCAACGTCACGAAGTTTTTTAAACGTGGGAAGCGCAATGCGCTGGCGGTCGAAGTTTTCGCGCCCGGGAAGGACGATCTGGGGATTACCTGGGTGGATTGGAATCCCACGCCACCGGACAAGGATATGGGCATCTGGAAGGAAGTGTTCCTGACGCAGAGCGCCGCGGTAGCGGTGCGCAATCCTTTCGTGTCCTCGAACTTGAGCGCAAATTACAAGTCGGCGGCGCTTACCGTCGCCGCTGATCTGCAGAACAGCGCCGATCACGCGGTGCGTGGAATCCTGCGTGCAGAAATTGATAGCGTGAAAGTCAGCCAGCCGGTTCAACTGGCCGCCGGTGAAACAAAAACGGTGCGGTTCTCGCCTGCGAAATTTGCGGCATTGAAACTTGCGCACCCGCACCTTTGGTGGCCGTACACCATGGGGGAGCCGTTTCTGTATTCGGCGAAGATTTGGTTCGAAGTGGCGGGCCATGTGAGCGACTCGGTGACAACCAGCTTTGGCATTCGGGAGGTTGGGTCCGAGCTGACGGAAAAGGGTTTCCGTCTGTTCAAAATTAATGGCCGCAATGTTCTAATTCGCGGAGCGGCGTGGGCGCCGGACTTATTGTTTCGCTGGGTGCCGGGCAAGCTTGACGCGGACTTGTCTTATGTTCGAGATATGGGGCTGAATACGATTCGGCTCGAAGGGCGGCTGGATCGGGAGGAATTTTACGACAAGACCGATCGCCTGGGCATTCTGGTGATGCCGGGCTGGACTTGTTGCGACGCGTGGGAACGCTGGAAGGATTGGCACGGCGATCAACGCGAAATTGCGGCCGCGTCTTTGAAGAGCCAGATCCACATTCTGCGGCAGCACCCTAGCGTGTTCGTGTGGCTGAATGGCAGTGACGGGCCGCCGCCAGCTGATGTGGAGAGCATGTATCTGGGAATTCTCAAGGATCTGGAATGGCCGAATCCGGCGCTGTCCTCGGCGAGCGAGACGGCCACGACGGTTAGCGGCGGGTCTGGGGTGAAAATGACCGGACCTTACGAATATGTTCCACCGGTTTATTGGCTGACGGACAAGGACGCAGGAGGGGCGCAGGGCTACAACACGGAAACGAGCCCGGGGCCTGCGATTCCGCCGCGAGAATCGCTGGAGCGGTTTATTCCGAAAGATCATCTGTGGCCCATCGACGAGGTGTGGAACTTTCATGCGGGTAAGGAGCGCTTTACGACCATAAATGTTTTCGCCGACGGACTGAATCGCCGCTACGGCCAGGCTACTTCGCTGGACGATTTCGAACGTAAGGCGCAGGCGGTTACCTACGATGGGCAGCGGGCGATGTTTGAGGCTTACGCACGAAACAAGTACACGTCCACGGGAGTGATTCAGTGGATGCTAAATAACGCGTGGCCATCGTTGATTTGGCATTTGTATGACTACTACATGGTACCTGCGGGCGGGTATTACGGGACGAAGAAGGCCTGTGAGCCGGTGCACGTGCAATATTCTTACGATAATAATTCCGTGGCGGTAATCAACAGCACCTACGAGTCAGTCCAAGGTGCGAAGGTCACGGCGAAAATCTACAACCTTGATGCTTCCGAGAAAGGTACGAAGGAGGCAAGTCTTGACCTGAGGCCTGACAGTTCGACTGCGGCGTTCGAATTGCCTAAGGTAGAAGGGCTCAGCAACACGTATTTCCTGCGGCTTCAGTTGCAGGACCGCGCGGGGAAATTAGTGAGCGACAATTTTTACTGGCTTTCCACGAAGGCGGATGTGCTGGATTGGAAAAATAAACAGGACACGGTTTACACGCCGCAAGCGGAATTTGGCGATCTGACCGGTTTGGCTTCCCTGCCTGAAGTGAAACTTGACGTTAGCTCATCTTCAAAAACAGACGCGGCGAAAAACGCAACCCGCGTGACAGTGAAAAATTTGGACAATAACATCGCGTTTATGGTGCACCTACGGGCCACTCGCAACAGAGGCGGGACGGACATAACTCCGATTCTGTGGGAAGATAATTATTTCTCGCTGCTTCCGGGCGAACAGCGCGAAGTGACGGCGACTTATCCGGTTTCGGCGCTGGCGGGCGACTCCGCAGTTCTCGAAGTAGACGGGTTTAACATCGCCAAACAAACGCTGGAGGCCGACAGCGCCACAGGCGGTAACCACTAAACCCAAGTCAACTTCACGTTGACTCTGCAGCCTGATGTTGCGACCGCCCAGCGGCGGTTCGCAAAAGGACACGCAACCCGTCTTCGTTGCTCAAACATCGAATACAATAGATTAACGGGGGGACGGTTCTATATCGGCGATCGATACCTGCCGGTGTGGCCACCAGGCTTGAGAGGAAAATCCGTGATGAATACATTCAAGCACTTAGTGGGCGTGGGCGCTTTGGCATTGCTCTTTTGCGCGGGTGCGTCGGCAGATACGCTGGAGCTAAAAGATGGCCGCGTAATTCAAGGCAGATATCTGGGTGGCACGCGAGTGATCGTGCGCTTCGAGGTTGAAGGCGAGGTGCAGACCTTCCGTGTTTCGGAAGTGTCCGCGGTGAGGCTGGATAGGCATTCTGGGCGTGACCGGGATGACGATGCTCGTGGCAACGGTCCTTATGAGGGGGCGCCACCGCCAGATCAAGGGCGGCCCAATGATGCAGGTGGGCCGCCAACTAACAATGGCCCTAACGGGCCCTATGATGCTCCTCCACCGCCGGATCAAGGGCGGCCCAATGATTACCCACCGCCGCCTCCGCCTCCACCGGATCGAGACAGAGACCATGATCGAGAGCGCGGTCGTGACGCTGGTGATCGCGATTACGACCGTGACCGGGACGGCGAGTCGCATCACTACGTGTACGCCGCACCCGGCACTCCCGTGACGTTGCCGGCAGGTGAGCCGATTCTGGTGCGCATGATCGATGGCGTCGATTCGAAGCGTAACGTGGTGGGAGATGTTTTCAAAGCCAACCTGGAAACTGATTTGGCGGCTAATAACGTATTAGTGGCACGGCGTGGCAGCGACGCTTACGTTCGCCTGGCTTACACCAAAGAAGCTCGCGGCTTGTCTGGCAGCTCAGAACTGCAATTGGAACTTACGCGCATCATCATTGATGGGCGGGAATTTCCGGTGGTCAGTGGCGAGTACACCATGAAAGGTAAAGGGCGCGGCGGCGACACTGCCAAGAAGGTCGGCGGTGGAGCGGTCATTGGCGCAATTATTGGCGGAGTTGCGGGAGGCGGCACGGGCGCGGCAATCGGCGCGGGAGTAGGAGGAGCTGCAGGCGCGGGAGCGGAGATACTTACGCGCGGCCGTGCAGTGCGAGTGCCGAGCGAAACGTTGCTGGAGTTCCGGCTCGAGCAACCCGTTACCGTCACTCCGACGCAGCGCTGAGCACTTCACGGTAGAAGGAAACTAAACGTTGCAAAAGAGGGCGCCTTGCGCCCTCTTTTTTTTGGCAATTGTTCACCGCACCCTCCCCTTCCAGGGTGCGCTTTGCGGTTTCTGCAGGCGAGGTTTTGTAACTTTGCGGCAAATTCGCCCGTCGCTAATAGGGGCCAGTTCTCGTTTTGGCCTTTGTACGGTGCGCTACCGCCATAACTACTATTGTCTGATTGGACTCACGGCCGTGAAGTTCGGTCTTGCCACTCTCGCTGTTGGTGAATAAGATACCCTATCTACTGGAGAGATAACGTGCCCAAAGAAAAGCCACGAGTCAACATCGGAGAAGTGATCAAAACCTATCGCAGCCAGCGCGGCTTGTCGCAGGGCGATATCGAACGGCGCACTGGATTGCTGCGCTGCTATCTCTCACGCGTAGAGAACGGCCATACCGTGCCTTCGCTCGAGACCCTGGCCAAGATTGCCGAAGCCATGGATATTTCTCTGGCGGACTTTTTCCCGGGTACGGAAACGCCGCGCGATAAAGAAACGCAAAAAATGCTTGGTGAGCTTTCGCAGGACGAGATTCGCTTCCTCGCGGAGATCAAGCGTTACAGCACTACGCTCTCCGATGGAGACAAGCGGCTAGTTCTTGCGATGATTCGCAAGATGGCCAGCCTGTTGCCGATGACTGTGGCGCGCAAACCGATAGCGCGTCGCCCGACGGCCTAATTCAAATTTATTGTTTCAGGGTAGCCCGGAGTTCAGTAGGCTACGCGGAGTTTCGATCGCGAATCAGGCGAATCGCATCAGGTATCACGGAATCTTCCATCCCGTTGTTACGGCCGGCCGTCTCGGTGTCTTCCACGTCAAGCGACGACCCTTCGCCAGGGGCCAGAAATAAATTCTCCTCCACGGAATGTTGCTTGGTGTAGAGGTCGTAATATCTGCCGCCCGCGGCGTAGAGCGAAGTATGCGTGCCGCGCTCAATAATCCTTCCCGCTTCGACGACCAAAATTTGATCGGCGCGGCGGATGGTCGAAAGGCGGTGGGCAATTACGAAAGTAGTGCGGCCGCGCATTAAGTACCGCAATCCTTCCTGAATCAGGGCTTCGGATTCCGAATCGAGACTTGAGGTGGCCTCGTCTAATATCAGAATTCGCGGATCAGCGAGAATCGCTCGGGCGATGGAGACGCGTTGCTTTTGGCCACCGGAGAGTCTCACGCCGCGCTCGCCGACTATCGTGTCGTACTTGTTTTCAAATGCTTCGGCGAATTCATCGACGCGGGCGATGCGGCAGGCGGCGAGAATTTCCGCTTCGGATGCTTCCGGGCGCGCAAAGGCAACATTCTCGCGAATGGTTCCATCGAAAAGGAACGTCTCTTGCAGCACGACACCCAGTTGGGTGCGATAGGAATCCAGCTTGACGGTGGAAAGATCGATTCCGTCTACCGAGACGCGGCCTGACGACGGGACATAAAAAGCAGCAATCAGTCCAATAATGGTGGATTTTCCGGCGCCCGAGGGCCCGACGAGTGCGGTGACCGTGCCAGGTTCGGCGCTGAAATTAATATCGTGCAAGACTTCCTTGCGCGTGTCGTACGCGAAGCTCACGTCTTCCATGGCAACTTGTCCGTTGACGCGGGGCAGTGTAACGACGCGACCCGGTGCTTCATCTTCGATTTTCTCGTCGAGAATTTCTCGGGTGCGCTCCAGTCCGGTAATGGCCTCGGTTATCTGCGTCCCGATAGCCACGATCTGAAATACCGGAGCAACCAGCATGCCCAAAAAGATGGAGAAGGTCAGAAACGTTCCCAGTGTCATGGTTCCGGCCAGGATTCGGTGCGCGCCCATATACATGACGACCGCGCTTACTAATCCCATTAACGCCGCGCCCGACAAACTCATAATGGAGGTGGCCGTCAGGGTTTTCAGCACGTTGTCGAGCAACCGCTGTACACCAGCGGAAAAGATTTTTTCTTCGCGCTCTTCGGCGTGATAACCCTTCA
>Ga0210384_10001228_pt1 | contig 35824 bp, 36 predicted proteins | sample IncBWH2MmetaG_FD_160574 | JGI IMG/M metagenome (GOLD analysis project Ga0210384, IMG submission 160574) | Forest soil microbial communities from Barre Woods Harvard Forest LTER site, Petersham, Massachusetts, United States - Inc-BW-H-2-M | ecosystem: Environmental > Terrestrial > Soil >...
CGCGATCTCTGATCCGGACGCAACGTGAAACGCGGAGAGATTTGGACGATGGCAGGCGGCGTGGATTATTCCGGGAAGCCACGCCCGGTGGTGATCCTGCAAGACGATCGTTTCGACGGCACGAACCCCGTTACGATATGCGCGTTCACGACGGACCCGACGGAGGCGCCGCTGTTCAGGCTGCTGATCAAGCCGAGCGAAAGCAACGGATTGCGAGCGGAGTGCCGGTTGATGGTGGACAAAGTCACAACCGTTCCGAAAACAAAGCTCGGGGTTCTTGTTGGCCAGCTTGCTGACAAGGATATGCTCCGGCTAAATCGCGCGGTGCTAGTCTTTTTGGGTATTGCCGCCCCCCTTGGCGAATAGCGATCAGAATCGCCACCCAGCGAGTGCAGGGACAAGCGTTCAGGCTATACAAGCCACTCCACTTCCGCGCAACGCACGCCTGTTCTTCAGTACAGTTGACAATCTTGGTTTCTACATATAGCATTCCTATGTATAGGAGATATCGTGATTGCACCTGGAATCAAACGCGGTACGGCGGAATTGGCGGTGTTGAGCGTGCTTGAAGACGGGCCGCTGCACGGGTATGAGATGGCGCGCCGCATCGAAGAGCAGACGCACGGCTCGCTGCGATTTACGCTGGCTTCGCTTTATCCGCTGCTCTACCGGCTCGAAAAACGCGGATGGGTGCGCGGCGTCTGGGAGACCAGCGGCACAGGCCGCCGGCGGCGATGCTATCGGCTTACTCCTGCAGGGAAGAAGAAACTTGCGCCGATTCGCGCGGAATGGAGCGAATTGTTTCGTGCGCTGAAACGGCTGGCGAAGGTGTCGCATGCGTAATTGGGAAGCGCTTGTCAAACAGCGGCTCACAGGACTAGCGCTAGAGCCGGGAGAAGCGACCGAAGTGATCGCAGAAGTGGCGGCGCATCTGGAAGACACTTGCGAGGAGATGCTCAGACAGGGCCTGACGGAGGACGAGGCGGTGCGGCGGGCGTTGTCGCAAGTCGGTGATTGGAAGGATTTGCGGCGCAAAATTCTTGCCGCAAAAAGGAGGGAACAAGTCATGGAGAAACGCGTCCGACAGGTCTGGATTCCCGGGTTCCTCACGCTGATACTTTCCATGCTTTTCTTGACGGTGCTTTACAGACTCGGATTGCGAGCTCGCCTCGTTTGGAGCGACCCCAACGGGATTCTCTTGTATACGCCGTGGCTGGCCGGGCTTCCATTTTTCGGAGCTCTGGGAGCTTATATTTCATCTCGGGCCGGCGGTTCGCGCGCAACCGTGCTTTTTGTCAGCGTTTTTCCCGCGATTGCTCTTACCTTTGCGTTCCTGTTCATGTTTCCGTTCAGCTTGACGATCGAACTAATAATGGGAAGACCTGTCGATTTTAGCAGTGTGGCCACTGTTCTCCTGAAAGATGGGATTGGCTGGCTCCTGATTCCGGGGGCTGCCCTATTAGTGGGCGGTTTACTCGCGCAAGCTTTGTTGAGCACACGGTCATCGTTGCGGTCCACGGCGATCGGTTAGCGAGGTGAACGATGCCTGATTGGGAAGCGCTAGTTCGGCAGCAACTCGCGGGACTCTCTCTCGAAGCGGGGGAGAGGCGCGAAGTGGTCGCTGAACTTGCGGCCCACCTGGAGGAGACTTTCGAGCAGTTACGCAGGCAAGGCGTGCCGGAAGAGTCCGCCAGGGAGCGGGCGCTTTTGCAGGTAAAGGATTGGCAAGACCTTCGGCGGAAAATTCAAACTGCACGAAGGAAGGAGGACGTTATGACAGACCGAGTCAAGCAAGTGTGGCTACCGGGGTTTTTGACGTTGTTCCTTTCGATGATGATGCTCATGGCGATTCAGTTCTTTGGGCCGCAGCCCCTCTTCGTGAGCACTTCCGGCTGGCGAATGACGGCTCCTGTGGCGGTTATTTACGTGCCGTGGCTGTTGTCGTTGCTTTTGATCGGCGCGATAGGAGCGTATTTGGCGGGCCGCGCTGGGGCGTCACCACGCGCTACGCTTCTTTCCATTATGTTTCCTGTTTTGCCGTATTCGGTTTTTTTTGTGCTTTGGATCCCCGTGTCGCTAATCCTGGACGACCACATCGGACATAACACCATGCGTAGCGCCTTGCTCATAGGCTTTGTCGCTTGGGTAGTGCTGCCCGGAGTGGCTTTGCTTGCTGGCGGGCTTCCGGTGCGGATTCTGAAATCACGCCGCTCAGCTTCAGGACAGGCCGCAAGGGTTTGAGCCAGATCGTTAGTGGGCGCGATTAATCAAGCTTGCAGCCGATGCGGGAGCGATTGGGCGACCAATTAGAGCATGAGCTTGGCGATTACTTCGTCGGTGGTTTTTAGAGATTCGCCAGATTCCAGGACTTCCATTCGTGCCACAAGATAAAGTCGACGGCGGCCGTCACGGCTAGCAATATCAGTAGGTTGTATCCCACTCTCAACAACTTGTGCATTCTCCATTTGTTCGCAATGAAGTCCGCGAGGACGAACACCCCTATCGTGAACGGAAAAGTGATCAGCCAAGCGTGCTGAGTGCGCACCTCGTATCCTCCATAGATTGAGGCAACGAAATTAAAAGGCCCATTGGAACAAACAGTCCGACAACCGGTGCGAACTGGGTCTTCGAAACTAGCAGGGCCAGATACAAAGCGGTCAAAAAGAACCACGCCACCCAAATACTCAGAATGTATCGTGCGTCCTTCAAGTCGGCACCTCCAGCGCGCCTAAAGCGAGTCATCGATATTGAGATCGGTCATGCCGGTTGCTGCCTCTTGCTCCAGTGGCGGTAGAAGGGGAGGCCAGCGAGGATTAGGAGGAGGCCGATGCTGGAGCGGCCGGGGCGGTCGAGCCAGATGTTGAAGGTGAGGGCGAGGGCGCCGGCTACGAAGAGGCCGGGGACTATTGGGTAGCCCCAGCAGCGATAGGGGCGGGGCATGTCGGGTTCGGAGTAGCGCAGGCGGAAGAGGGCGACGACCGCGAGACCGTAGAAAATCCAGCCGGCGAAAATAAAAAGATTAGTGAGTTCCTCGAACGTTCCAGTCAACGCCATCAGGCTGGCCAGCACGCACTGAAAAATTAGGGCGCGAGCCGGGGTGCGGTATTTGGGATGAACGCCGTCGGCGATTTTGAAGAAGATGCCGTCGCGGGCCATGGCGTAGGCGGGACGTGCGCCGCTAAGGACGGAGGAGTTCATCGAGCCGAGGGCGCTGATGACCATGGCGACTGTGATCCATGCGGCGGCGATCGGGCCGGCGACGTGTTGGACCACGTCGGAGGCGATGTGCGGCGAGGCAGCTACTGCGCTGAACGGAAGGACTTTCAGGCAGGCGGCGCTGAAGAGAAAATAGATTAGTGCGACTAATGCGACGCCGCCGACAAGCGCGCGGGGGAAATTGCGTTGCGGGTTTTCTACTTCGGAGCCCACCAGATTCAAATCTTCCCAGCCGTCGTAGGCCCAGAGAGCAGCGGCGAGCGCGGCCAGAAATGCGCTAAGGACGGTGCCGTTCAGCGCGCTCGGCCACATCGGATCAGGAGTGCTGTGCGGAGCGGCATGCGAAAAAAACGCGACGCCGATTACGATTGCTACAGACGTGATTTTGATGGCGGTTAGAAAAACCTGGACGGCTCCGCCAAGGCGGACGCCTAGGTAATTGATGGCGGTCATGCCAACGATCCAGAGAACGGCTAACGGTTGCGCCCAGGTGAAGACGAAATCGTAGGGCTTGATCCAGGCGGTGAGGCCGGGGATGGCGATATGCAGAGTGAAGATCGGGGCGGCAACGACTGGAATCAGAAAACTTAGGAAGCGCATCAGGCCTGCGGCGATGCTGGAGAGCGAACTGGGGCGGCCGACGATGGAATGCATCCAGCCGAAAAGGAAACCGGCGGCGGGGCCGAAGGCGCGGCGGAGGTAGGCGTACTCGCCGCCGGCTTCGGGGATGGCGGCACCGAGTTCGGCGAAGGAGAGTGCGCCAAAGAGCGAGAGGATGGCTCCGACGATCCATGCAGCGAAGACGATGGAGACGAAGCGGCCTTCGCGGGCCATTTCGGCGGGCTTTAGAAAGATGCCGGTGCCGATCATGGTGCCGACGACGATGGCGCCGGAGGCCCAGGCGCCGAGGCCGCGGATTAGTTCAAGGCGTTTTTCGGTCATGATCTCCCGATTGAATTCATTCCAAACGGCCACGTGCCGGAAAGACGGGCACGGCGTGCCGTGCCCCTACGAGTTCACCCTGAGGCTTTCGGGTTTGCTGAATCGGCTCACCATGCTTCCCAACCCGAAGGTCATGAGCGCCCCGATCAGCACGTACCATGTATACGCAATGCCGGTGAATCTCCAAATGCAAAGAACAGTGGCGAGGCCGGCAAACATTCCGATGAGAGCGCCTGTGGCGGTGGCTTTGCGGTCCAGCGTGCCGAGGAGGAAGAGGCCTAGGAGGCTGCCGAAAGGGAGGGAGGCGACCGTGAGTCCCGTTTCGAGGAGCGGGCCCCATTTTACGAAGCCGAAGGCCATTAGGATTGCGCCCCAGACTAGCGTCATGCGACGGGAGAGGCGTAGGAATTTCACGGAATCGGTGGAGCGGCCCCACAATTTTGAAAAGTCCAGGACGCTTGAGGCGGCCAGGGAATTGAGGGAGCCGCTGGCGTTGGACATAGCGACGGCCACTATGGAGGCGAGGAGCAGGCCTGCGAGGCCTGTGGGCATTTCACGGACAAGGAATAATGGAAGGACACGATCTGGGCGCTCGCCTGGCGCGAGGAGCGGAGAGTGTTGGGCGAAGACGTAGAGAAGAACGCCAATCAGTAGAAAAATAGTGAATTGAATCAGGACGATGACGCCGCTGGTGAGGAGAGCGCGGCGGCTATCTTTTTCGTTGCGGGCCGCCAGGAGCCTTTGGACGATGGTTTGGTCGGTGCCATGGCTGGCCATGGTTAGGAATGCGCCGCCGATAAGGCCGGACCAGAAAGTGTATTTGGTGGCGAGGTCGAACGAGAAATCGAAAACTTGCAGTTTGTGGCCAGCGGCTGCGGCGACTTGTGTGACTTCGGTCCAACCGCCGGGGATGCGGTGAAGCAGAATCCAAAACGTTACGGCGCTTCCGGTGAGGTAAAGGAGAAGTTGCGCAACATCGGTCCAGATGACGGCTTTCATACCACCTTCGAAGGTATAGAAAATGGTGAGCGCGATGACGATGACGACTGCCAGGTGCTCGGAGGTACCAAGGACCACGCTAACGACAAGAGCGATCGCGGAGACACGGACACCTTCGGCGACGGCGCGAGTGATGAGAAAGGTGCTGGCGGCGACGGCGCGCATTTTTTCGCCGAAGCGTTTTTCGATGAACGCGTACGCGGTGAGAAATTGGCCGCGAAAGTAGCCGGGGAGGAGCAGTAGGACGATCAGGATTCGACCGATTAGATAGCCGATGACGAGTTGGATGAAGGTCAGGTTAGCTGCATACGCGATGGCGGGCGTTCCGATGATGGTGAGGGTGGATGTTTCTGTGGCGACGATGGAGAGAGCGAGGGCCCACCACGGAGCGGTGCGGCCGCCGAGAAAATAGTCGAGGCTGACGGAATCGCGGTCACTGTTGGCGACATCTTTCTTGCTTCGGCGGAAACGCATGCCGAGCGCCGTTACGGCCAGCAGGTAGGCGATGACGATGGCCAGGTCGAGCGGATGGATGCGCATTAGAGGGTTATGGCGCTCATGGGAGATTACTTCGACTCTTCGTATTTGCTCCGCGTTTTTGTCGCGCAAAAAGTGAACCGAGAATAGTGGGAGGACTTACGCAGGTCAAGAAATCCCTGCGGAAGGCGGAGGTGCGGCAGCCATCTGGTCCGCTGGAATCCGGTCCAACAGGTATGGCGCATGTTTGCGCACGTTATTTTCTTCGGTGAATGCATTGAGCGCGTTTCTCGCTTATGCTTTTTGGATGCGCTTTGTCTTGGGATTCGACGGCGGCGGCACGAAGACGGATTGCGTTTTGATGGATGAGTCCGGGGCGGTTTTGGCGCGCTCGCAGGCTGGGCCTTCGAACCCGCTGCGCGTTGGATTTGGCGCGGCGATCTCTTCGATTCGTGATGCGGCGCGGCAGGCCATCGCACAAGCCGCACTGCCCGCCAATTCAACCGCAACCGCGGTTTGCGCCGGTCTTGCCGGAGCGGGGCCGCCCGAGTCCGCCGAAAAGATTCGCGCGCTTCTTGCCGCGGAATTCCCGGAATCGAAGGTTCAGGTTTGCACCGATCTCGATCTCGCGTTGGCAGCGACGGGCGACGGACCAGCGATTGTGCTGTTGGCGGGGACGGGTTCGTTCGCAGTCGGGCGGAACACGGCGGGCGAAACGTCGCGTGCGGGCGGATACGGCTCGCAAATTGGAGACGAGGGTAGCGCTTATGACGTTGGGCGGCGCGCCGTTTTAACGGCGATGCATGAAAACGACCGCGCGGGGTCCGACGCGCTCTTGGGGCAACGGTTGCTGCGTGAGTTGGGGTGTGTTGATTGGTCGGAGGTCAAGGCGCGTGCGCAGGCTGCTTCCGACGAAGTCTTTCCACGATTGTTTTCCGTCGTCGCCATGGTTGCGGATTGGCACGAAACTCCCTCTGAGACTTCAGCTGAAACCACGGCCAGGAATTCGGCGCGAGGAATCCTGCGTGCAGCCGCGTTTGATCTGAGTTCGCTTGTGGAGAATGTAGCTGAACGCTTGCATTTGCGGGGCACGCGGTTTGTGGTTGCAAAAACGGGTGGGATGATTGGGCGGTCCAAATATTTGGAGAGTCAGATCGATGAGCGTCTAAAGAATGCGTTCCCGCAGGCGGAGATTGGAAGCCTGCGCGTATCTCCCGCGGAGGCGGCGGCGCAGCGGGCGCTGCAACTGCTATCCGGCGGCGCGGGGCACTGAGATGATGAGTGCGGATAAAAATCGGGATCGCGCGCTCGTTGCGGCCGGCGAGGAGCTGGCGGCTTTACTTCACCATGCCGACGCGGAAGTTTTGGTGGCGCTGCTTGATAATCCATCTCTCGAGGAAACGCAGCTGTGCATGCTGCTGGAGCGAAAAAATCTCCCGGGGGAAATTCTCGAAGAGGTGGCGCGGCGCAAGCCCTTGCTGAAGAATTACCGCGTCAAGAAGGCGCTGGCGTTTCATCCGCGTACGCCGCGGCTTGTCACACTGCGTTTGCTTCGCGATCTGTACCTGATGGACCTTGTGCAGCTTACGCTGCTGGCGGGAATTCCGACCGAGTTGAAGCGGAATGCGGAGGATCAGCTGGTTTCGCGGCTGCCACAACTGCCGCTGGGACAAAAAATCACTTTGGCGCGGCGAGGCCCGGCGCGCCTGGCTGGGGCGCTTCTCGCGGAAGGGCATGCGCAAATTGTTTCGATCGTCCTGGACAACGCGTATTTGACGGAGGCGCAAGTGTTGCGAGTGCTTTCACGCGAAAAACTGCCGCCGGTGGTGGTGCGCACCATCTCGCTGCACCGCAAGTGGTCAATCAGCTACAACGTTCGGCTTGCGCTCGTCCGGCATCCTTTGTCACCGCTAGCCACTGTGCTTGCGTACCTACCCGAGCTCACCGTCTCCGATCTGCGAGAATTGGCCTCGCCAGGAATCGTTTCGGAGAGCCTTCGCAAGTATTTGCAAGCGGAAGTGCAGCGGCGGATTCGCACGCGAGAAAAATCCGTGCGCAAGGAAGACACCCCCGGGCCTGCGGCTGCGTCTAATCAAGACTAAGCGGCATCCTTTCACCTAAAGGCTGGAATTTTACTGTCGAGTGAGTGTGTCCGAAAAAGTTAGGTGCATTGCTGGGAACAAAACATCGGTCTCCGGCGTCGTATGGGTGTGCTCGTAGCAGGGGTATGCTTAATACGAACGAGCGGCGAGATCGCCCTGGCGCCGCACCTTGGGATCCTTGGCAGGGGGGTTCACCAAGTCCATGGGTAGTGGGGACCAATCGGCCCGGCGGTCGGATCGACGCTGGGCGCAACGCTACTCGTTTCGCGCCAACCTCGAGATCGAGTGGGGTTCGGCAGTCTTGCGCGCCAGCACGCGCGACATCAGCTCGAATGGCATGTTCATCGAATCCGTCGATCCTTTGTGGATTGGCGCGGGATTTACGGCGCATTTGGTGCTGGACCGGCCCGTCAAAGTAGATTGTTCCGTGAAGCGCATCGAGCCCGGGCGTGGCATGGGCGTATCCGTGACCCTATCCGAAGGGCAGCATGAGCAGCGCTACCAAGATCTTCTGGCTTCACTCTCCCACACAGGTTCTTAAGCTCGTCTTATACTATGCTTGCGGCGGCGCGGGTTGGTTCGCGCGCCTTGCTGTGCGTGCAGGAGTTTTCGCCCCCTTCGATTGGAACGGCGTTTGAGGTCGCATGAGTTTGACCAGATGCCTTGATTGCGGTTCCCCGCGAACCGCGGACCAGTGTCCCTCTTGCGGGTTGACGTCGGTGGCGGCCGAGTTGCTTTTCCGGCGGCGGCTTGTAGGGCGAACCGCGATTTTTCTGGTCGGTTCGCTTGCGTTCCCTTATGTGAGCCAGATTTACCCTCCGCTCGATTTGGATCTGATGCTGGTGTTCTTTGGATTGCTGTTTTTTCTGGCGCTGGCGATTGCGGTGATTCTGGAGAGTCGGGCGCGGCAGCACAAGGAGATCGAAGTTCTGAAACGCCTCTACGCGGGATTCATTCCGCTGCCGTGGATTCTGGCGGCCACACTTTTTGTGAATGGACGGCTCGATTCGCAGAAAAACCTGGCGTACTATCCGACCACCGTCGAAAGCAAATTCAATATGAAAGGGATTGTACGAGGGAGCCGGCGGCTGCACGTGCATTCGTGGCGAGCCGGGGAGAAGGTCGAAGGCTTGGCGGTGGATGCGGATGATTTCGACCGGTTCCAAGCCGGGGATAAGGTTACCGTGGCGGTTGGCCCGGGGGCGCTGGGGATTCCGTGGTATTACGGAGTTTATCGGCGATGAAGTTTTGGATGGCGGATGCGCGGCTGTGGCGCGAAAACCTGGCAGGGCTTAAGCCCTGCGCCTACACGGACTCAATAGGCGGGTTTGCCGTCGGGCTTTAGGGGCAAATTAATGTCAAGGTAGTGGCCGGTCTTTCCGAAGCGAAAGCGGACGCGACGGACCATCAAGCCGGCGTCGCGCATTTTCCAATCAGAAATCTCAAGGGGGTCGCTCGGAAGGTCGGAGAGCGACCATTCGACGTTGTCGCCTTGTGGCTTCACGGTTTGCGGATCGACTTCGTAAACTTCGGCTTCCTTCAGGTCCAGATAGAGAAAGCGTTTCCACAGTTTCACAAGCAGCGCGTCGCGCTTTTCCGAGTGGTAGATATTCCAGCTTTGCGGCGCTTGGTCATTGAAACGCACGACAGCGAATTGCACCGGCTTCCAAATGGCTTTCTTATCGGGAGAGACCGCCTGGGGAAGCGTGGAGAAAAGAATCAGCACGGAAACAATGGCTGTTTGCATTCCTGAAATCAATTTACATCACAACTTCGCTGAAGGATTTGTCGAGAAGGCGGATGGCTTCGTCGACATCGGGTTTGGTGGTGTTGAGCATGGGGGCAAGGCGGAGGACGTTGCCCATGAGGCCGCCTTTGCCGATGAGCAGGCCGTTGTCGCGGGCGCGTTCCATGACTTGCGTGGTTTGCGCGGGTGCGGGCTCTTTGGTTTTGCGGTCTTTCACTAGTTCGAGAGCTTGCATGAGGCCCATGCCGCGGACGTCGCCGATGAGCGGGTGCTTTTCTTGAAGCTCTTCGAGCTTGGCGCGGAAATAGGCGCCGACGGTGTGCGCGTTTTCGAGCAGATTGTCTTCTTCGATTAGCTCGATGGTGGCGCGGGCAGCGACGCTAGTTACGGGATTGCCGCCGAACGTGGCGATGTTGAGGCCTTGGAATCCTGCGGCGATTTCGGGCGTGGTGACCGTGAGACCTACTGGAACGCCGTTGGCCATGCCCTTTGCGCTCGTCAGAATGTCAGGCGTTACTTCCCATTGTTCAATCCCGAACCATTTTTTGCCGGTGCGGCCCCAGCCGGTTTGCACTTCGTCGGAGATGAAGAGGCCGCCGTATTTTTTCACGATATTGAAAACGATTTTGAAATATTCCTTGGGCGGGGTGATAAAACCGCCGACGCCTTGGATGGGTTCGGCGATGAACGCCGCGATGCTGCCGCTAGTGCCGGTCTGGATGAGGTTTTCGACGTCGCCGGCGCAAGCGACTTCGCATTCGGGATACTTGAGATGGAGCGGGCAGCGGTAGCAATAAGGATTGATCGCGTGAGCGATACCGACGCTGATGACCGCTGCTTTGCGATAAGGAGCATGCGCCGTGACTGATTTCATAAGCGAGGAGCCGCCGGAATAGGCGTGGCGGAGGGCGACGATGTCATAACTGCCGGTGGCCATGCGCGCGATCAGGATCGCTGCTTCGTCGGCTTCGCTGCCGGAGCTGGTGAAAAAACTCGACGACAAATTTCCGGGAGTGATTTGCGCGATTTTCTCGGCGAGCGCGACGATCTGCTCGGTTGGATAGAGCGTCGACATGTGCTGGAGCTTGTTGACCTGCGCGTTGATCTTGCTGGTAATTCTTGGGTTGCAGTGGCCCACGGAGACGGTCAGGATGCCGCCGAAGAAATCGAGGTATTTACGGCCTTCGACGTCCCAGACGTGCTGCATTTCGGCATGATCGGCGACGAGTGGCTTCTGGTAGTAGTTGGTCACCGAAGGCCAGATGTATTTTTTGTGCTTGGCGACGGCTTCTTCGCTGCGCGACATCGTTGATTGCACGGGCTTTGCGGGCGTGGTCATGGGCGTTTCCTCGGCATTAGCATGGCGACGTTCGAGTGTACGACGCGGAGAAACGTGCGGCAAGCAGGGGCCGTAGGTCAGCAGCGTGTTGCAGCCTGAAGAATCCGCGAGTGCCTTTATCTTTGAAGAATCAGAAGAGCGCGGTTGTCACGCTCGAACTGAGAAAGGAGAATCACATTTCCACTGATGATACGAACGGCGATGCTTGTGGGATAGTCGCAATTCTCAAGCAGTATCACTTTGGGCGGCGCACCATAAGTATTGGCCATGGTCACGAAATCAGTGTCTGCAGTGATGATGGCGAAGCCGTTCTGCTTTGCATAGTCCCAGATTTGGCGGTCGGTTGTACCGCTGGCTAAACCCACCTGAGAAACGTGAACCGAATCAGGAAAGAGATACCGAGTTGCTTCCACCAATTTGCGGGAAAGGTTTTCATCAAAAAGGAGCTCCATTCAAGCTTAACGAATAACCGCGTTGTCTTTCAGATTTGAGGCCCACTGGAGGGCGGCTAGGATATCTTCTTCGGTAAGCTCCGGATAGTCGCTGATGATCTGGGAGTGTGATGCACCGGTTCCCAGCCACTTCAGAATGTCCCAAACGGTGATGCGCAAATTGCGAATGCAGGGCTGTCCGGAACGAAGCCCTGGCGTGATGTTTATTCTGGCAAGCAAGCCTTCCACGGCGTTGTCTCCTGTCTGCTCACCATTATGGCACGAGCGAGGAGAGAGGTGGGAGCTGTGCACGGTGAAACTTACGGCAAGCGCGACGCGCCATTTCTCGGTAGACTATTGGAGCGCCATGAGAAAGAAACGCGAGCCAATGCATCCCGGCGAGATTCTGCGCGAAGAGTTCATGGTCTCACTAAAGTTGAGCATGAGCCGAATGGCGATGGATCTGCGCGTTCCCGTGACGCGGATCGCCGACATCATCCACGAGCGCCGCGGCATCACGGCCGACACAGCGCTTCGCTTTGGGCGCTACTTCCAGAATACGCCCGTGTTTTGGATGAATCTGCAGGCTCGCTTTGACCTGGAGGTTGCTGAAGATAGGATCGCGGTCAAGGTTGCGCGCGACGTGCGGCCCTTGGAAGTTGCAACCAACTAGCCATGATTCATTGCCGTTGCGCGTGCACATCAGTCTAGCCTTCCGCCACCCATAAAACTCATTGCGCCGCTACTCGGTTCTATTCGTACCTAACTCTCTGCAATCCTGGCGCATCAAAGGCGAGGAGTTTCAGACGGTTCGTGACAAATGTGCGCGGAGACGCATAGGAGACAAGTGATGGCCAAGATGAAAGTGGCGGTGGTTACGAAAGCAGGCGCGGATTTTGAGATTCAGGAGCGGGAGATACCTAAGCCCGGGGTTGGCGAGGTGCGGATCAAAGTACAAGCTTGTGGGATTTGTTTCAGCGATCACCTGGTGAAAGACGGTTTGTGGCCTGGAATCGTGTACCCGCGCGTGCCGGGGCACGAGGTAGCAGGCGTTGTGGATGAAGTGGGCGCGGGAGTAACGGAATGGAAGAAAGGTGATCGCGTGGGGACGGGCTGGCACGGAGGCCACGACTTTGTATGCGAATCGTGCCGTCGAGGAGACTTTGGAGCCTGTAAGAGCGGAGCAATCACAGGTATCACACGCGATGGCGGTTATCAGCAATACATGCTGGCGAGGCATGAAGCGGTAGCTCGGATTCCGGACGATCTGGATGCTGCAGAGGCGGGACCTCTTTTCTGTGCCGGCGTTACGACGTTCAATTCGCTACGGCATAGCGGAGCGACAATCGGCGACTTGGTGGGCGTGCAGGGAATCGGCGGGTTGGGACATTTGGGAATTCAGTTCGCTGCGAAAGCTGGGTATCGCGTCGCAGCCATCGGACGCGGACCCGAGAATGCGGCATTGGCAAAGAAACTGGGAGCGTCTGCCTATATTGATACGAATGCGACAAACCCGGCGGAGGAACTGCAAAAGATGGGAGGCGCCAAAGTGATCCTGGCGACGGCGCCAAATGCGAAGGCGATTGCGGGGTTAGTAGGCGGGCTGGGCGTGGACGGAAAATTGCTGATCGTGGGTGCACCATTTGAGCCGATGGAGGTATCGGTGCTGTCGCTCATTATGGGCAGGAGGGATATACAAGGATGGCCTGGGGGAACGGCGATGGATTCGGAGGATACGCTGCGATTCTCGTCGCAAACAGGCGTGAAGGCAATGATCGAAAAGTACCCGCTGGAGAAGGCGAGTGAGGCGTTCGCGCGAATGATGAGCGGGAAGGCGCAGTTTCGCGTGGTGCTGACCATGTAAGAAGGATAATCTCAGCGCACAAGCACGAGTTCGGAACTCGGGGACCAGGTTGAGTGCGATGGTGATTCGGGAAGCAAACGCAAACGACAGCGATGCAATTTGGAAAATCCTCGAACCCGTGATTCGTGGCGGAGATACGTACACTTTGCCGGCAGACATGAAGCGCGAAGAGGCGCTTGCCTATTGGAATTCGCCCGGCCACGGAGTGTTCGTCGCGGAAGAAGGCCGGGAAATCGTCGGGACGTATTACTTGCGTGCGAACCAGAAGGGCGGAGGAGCGCACGTGGCGAATTGCGGGTACATGACCGCTCCGTGGGCGAGCGGACGCGGGGTTGCGCGGGCCATGTGCCAGCATTCGTTGGAGCACGCGAAAGCGCAAGGCTTTCGTGCGATGCAGTTTAATTTTGTGGTGAGCAGCAACGAGCGCGCGGTGCGCCTGTGGGAAAGTATGGGATTTGAAATTGTGGGCCGGCTTCCAGGAGCGTTCATGCATCCGACGCTGGGTCCCGTCGACGCGCTGGTCATGTACCGTTATTTGTAGCTTGCCGTTCTAATTCGTGCCCCGGTGGTTTTTCTGCGTGCGCTGCTTCAGCGGTAGCCCTGCCATGCGTATAATGACGCGCTATGCCTTCGAGCCCCTCCTTCATCAAGCGCGGATTTCGGATGTTCGCGCGGGTATTTCCCCGCTGCGGCATGATTTCGCAGGCGATCGCTTTTAATTTGTTTTTGGCATTTTTCCCGGCACTGCTCATCATGGTGGGTTTCGCAACGAGCCGCATCGGCGGACGAACGAGCCTGCTCGATTTGATTACGGATCTCACGGCATTTCTTCCACCGGGGAGCCAGAGCATTGTTTCCGAGTTTCTGGTGAAGCGCGGGCCGGAAGCGTGGAAACTGGCGCTGGTTGGATGGACGGGAACGCTGCTGGCGGGTTCGCAAGTGATGCGGTTGCTCATGGAGGGAATCCATAGGATTTACGGGGACCAGGAGAAACCGGGATTCCTGCACCGGCAACTTCGTGGACTGGCGTTGCTCCTGGTGACGATTGCACCGCTGCTAGCAGCGGCGATACTGGGTGTTCTTGGACGGCCGATCCGGCGCTGGCTTGCGTTGGAGCTTGGCCCTCGGCACATCTTGCAGGGGTGGTGGACAATTTTCTTTCCGGCGATGGCGATTGTGCTCGCGATGTTGGCGTTGACAGTCATCTATCGGGTAGCTCGGCCGGGGGAGGAACGAATGCGGCACGTCTTGCCCGGCGCGATGGTGGCGACATCCTTGTGGTGGCTGGTAAACGTGCTGTTTGGGTTTTATGTGCGCCGGGTGCCGTACAGCGTGGTGTACGGGGGGCTTGCGGCGGTCATCGGATTGATGGTGTGGATGCAGCTTTCCGCAGTAATCATATTCTTGGGTGCGGCGTGGAACGCGGAACTGGCAGAAAACCGGCGTGGAGCGCGGGACGTTAGCCGAGCATAACGGTTGTGGAATAGGGCGAGGAACATGGCTGAGCAATTCATTCGCGTGGAATTCTATTCCGGCCGTAAGTCGGAGGAGCGCCCCGTGCGTATCTTGTTCAAGGAGCGCACGTTGGAGATCACGGACGTGGAAGACCGCTGGTATTCGCCGGGAGCGACTTACTTCCGCGTCCTGGCAGTGAGCGGAGACCGCTATGTTTTGAGGCGCGATGAGGGGCAGGATGTTTGGAGTCTGACGGCCTACCGTCGACTGTCAAAAGGGGCGCCGCAAACGCGTTGACACAAAAATTAACCAGAGCGTATAGTCAATTCGCGAGTGTGGTCCCAAGGTTCCCCCCGTGGTGCCGGTTCCTCCCGAGAGCCGGCGGTGCCTGCGGATGCGGATCAGAGAAGGAAGAGGCATGTCCTACCTACCGCAGTTCCCGTTCGCGAGGCACTTGAAGTGTGTTTTTTTGTTGTGGGTGTGGGCAGGTGTGAGCGCTTCAGCCCGGGCGCAGACGCCAACTCCGCCGCCTGAAGCTCCCTCCGCAACCGTGACAGTGCAGCCGCCTGCAGAGCCAGCGAAACCGCAAGCGCCGGCGTCCAACGACAATGCCGAAGTATCGAGCCGCGATACGGCTCCTACGTTCAAGGTCCGCGTAAACCTTGTGCTGGTGCGCGTGGTTGTGAGAGATCAGCAGGGCCACGTGGTGCCGAACCTGAAGAAAGAAGATTTTCAGCTAACGGACAATCGCAAGCCGCAAACGATCTCGACGTTCAGCGTGGAGACTCCGGCGTCTCGTGCAATAGAAGCGACTGTAAGCGCCGATGTAAATACTCCCGCCGATCCAGACGTGGCGAAGGCCGTGGCGGCTGCGTTGCCGCGGCGATTCGTCTCGGTGGTATTCGACGACCAGCACCTCACAATGCAGGATGCGATGTTCGTGCGGAACGCGACCGGTAAGTTTTTTGATTCACTGGCGGCTTCCGATCGAGTGGGCATTTACTCGACTTCCGGGCAATTCACACAGGAGTTTACCGACGACCACGAGCTATTGCGGAAGTCGCTCTTGAACATAATCTCGCATTCGCCCACCGCGGGAACTCACGATTGTCCGGATATCAGCTACTACCAGGCGGACATGATCCAAAACAAGTCCGATGTGCAGGCTCTGGCTGTAGCGACGGAAGACGCGTTGGAATGCGCATTCCAAGGCGACCAAACTCAGAAGGCCGCAGCGCAGTCAATGGCACAGTCGACCGCCGGGACAGTCCTCGTTCGAGAGGATTCCTCCACGGAATACGCCTTGCGGCATATGGAAGACACTATTAGACGATTGGGTTCCATGCCAGGCCAGCGAATCATGGTGTTCGTATCGCCGGGATTTATTCCCTCTACGCTGCAGCTGGAGTTCAGCGAGGTGGTGGACCGAGCGACGAAGGCGAATATCGTGATCAACACGATCGATGCGCGGGGATTGTACACGCCGGATATGGGAGACATTACCAACCCCAACGTCGATCCGCCTAAGATTGCTGGGTACAAGTCCACGTACAGGGTGGCGGCTCAATCGGCGCAGGAGGATGTGCTGGCGCAGCTTGCGGATGGAACCGGCGGAACGTTTTTCCACAATCGTAACGACGTAGATGAGGGCTTGCGCGAGGCAGGAGCTGCTCCTGCAATGACGTACCTGCTCGGGTTTTCGCCGCAAAACATGAAGCTCGACGGAAGCCTGCACACGATAAAGGTTTCGTTCGCGCACAAGACCAACTACAAAATCCAGGCGAGGCACGGATACTTCGCGCCGCGGCACGTGACCGACCCAGTCGAGGCGGCAAAGCAAGAGATTCAAGAAGCGCTTTTTTCGCAGGACGAGATTCGCGATTTGCCGGTGGATTTGCACACCCAGTTTTTCAAGACAGACAGCTATCAAGCCAAACTGGCGGTGCTCACTCATGTCGATATCAAGGGCGTGCACTTTCGAAAGGCCGACGGACGCACGCGTGACGACCTGACGGTGGCAACGGCGATTTTCGATGAGAACGGAAATTACGTTACGGGTGGGGAAAAGATCGTTCAGATGAAGCTTCTGGACCCGACGTACTACCGGCTGATGCAGTCGGGCCTCAATCTGAAATCGAGTTTCGACGTGAAACCGGGCACCTATCTGGTAAGACAGGTCGTTCGTGACTCGGAGGGATCGCAATTAGCGGCGCGCAACGGCGCCGTAGTCATACCGAATTGATGGAGGGTCAAATGAACACAGAAAAGAACCGCGGGTGGATTACTTGGGGCTGGCTTGCTGGAGTGACGGCGGCCGCATCGTGCATATTTCTCGTGCAGGTTGCCGGGCAAACGCCGCAGGGGCAGGCGCCGGCCACGCCAGCAGCAGAGGCGAGCCCGCAGAGCGGACCGACGATTAAAGCAGAGTCGCGCCTCGTCCTGGTGGATGCCGTGGTTACCGACAAGAAGGGGAACTACGTCCATGACCTGACGCAAAACGATTTCAAGGTGTACGAAGACAACAAGGAACAGAGCGTCGCGAGTTTTTCGTTTGGAGCGGACACGGCCATTCAGGCGCAGGGGCAGAAGAAATATCTAATTCTGTTCTTTGATAATTCGACGATGGCCATGCCGGACCAGATTCAGGCGCGCGATGCTGCAAAGAAATTCATCGATGCCAATGCGGGGCCTGACCGGTTGATGGCGGTGGTGGAGTTCGGTGGGACCTTGCAGATCGTGCAAAATTTTACGGCGAACGCGGATCGGCTGCGGGCCGCGGTTTCTGGAGCGAAGGGCTCCGCGGTGGATCCCAATGCTCAGGCGCCCGTTGAAGTGGCCTCGGCGGGCCTCTCGCCGTCGTCAAGTCCATTCGGTGGAACATCAGGAACGTCCTCACCCCTTTCTGGGATGAGCAACGCGGAAGCAGATTTCGGAGCGCGGAGCATGTTGCTGTCCGTGCGCAGTTTGGCGAAGAATCTGCGCGGAGTTCCTGGGCGAAAGATGGTCGTGCTGTTTTCCTCGGGTTTCCCTTTGACGGCCGAGCGCGAATCCGAGCTGACGGCCACGATCGACGCCTGCAACAAGGCGAATGTGGCGATCTATTCACTCGATGTGCGCGGCCTGCTGGCTACGCCTCCTGGTGGGCAAGCGCAGACACAACCTCAAGGTGAAGAAAAGCGCGCGGTGGCGGAGTGGTCAGACGCGAAGAATGTTTACGGTGGAGGGCGAGTGGTTCTGGCTTCCTATTCTGCAGGGCTGCTTGAGCCGCAAAAGCCGGGCGGCGGAGGCGGCACAGGCGGCGGTGGAGGTGGACGGCCAGGTGGAGGTGGTGGAACTGGTGGAACTGGCGGCACTGGGGGAACGGGAGGAACCGGCGGAACGGGCGGGAAAGGTGGCACCGGAGGCACGGGAGGAACTGGCGGGACTGGAGGCAAAGGCGGTACCGGCGGAACAACTGGGGGGACTACCGGGCGCACCGCAGGCGGAGCAACGAACACGAACAATCCAAACAACGTGTTTACACAGCCGCGGACCATCGTTCCGCAATTCCCGCCATCAGCGTCAACAAATCAGCAGATTCTTGCAGCGCTCGCGGACGGAACTGGCGGGTTTACGATTTTCAACACCAATGACTTGTTAGGCGGGCTTGAGAAGATCGGGCGCGAGCAGAGCGAGTTTTATATCCTCGGCTACGTGCCGCAACAGTCGGCGGAGGGAAGTTGCCACACGCTGAAAGTGAAGATGAACCGCGGCGGGCTAAACGTGAGGTCGCGAAGCGGATATTGCAACACGAAGTCGACGAACATGCTGGAAGGCACGCCGGTTGAGAAACAGCTCGAGGCGCGGGCGACAGGGACGCAAGCGGGAACGATGCAGGGGATGTTTCAAGTGCCCTACTTTTACACGGCGCCAAATGTGGCGCGCGTAAACCTGACGATGGAAATCCCTTCAAACACCGTGCAGTTCAACAAAGACAAGGGGAAGTACCATGCCAGCTTGAATGTGCTGGGGATTGCGTACAAGCCGGACGGCAGCGTCGGAGCGAAGTTCAGCGACACGGTGAATCTCGACCTGGAAAAAGATGAAATGAAGGATTTCACGAAGCAGCCGTATTTCTATCAGAACCAGTTCGATGCAGGTTCTGGGGACTACAAATTGACTGTGGTGGTCAGCTCCAGTGGCGACGCATTCGGGAAATACGAGTCGAAACTACAGATTGATCCTTATGATGGCAAGCAGTTCAGCCTGGGTGGAGTGGTGCTCACGAACTCTTTGCAGAGGATGTCGGATATTCCGACGAGCCTCGATTCCGCGCTGCTCGAGGACCACACGCCGCTGGTCGTAAAGGGAATGCAGTTTAATCCATCTGCCAGCAACCGGTTTAAAAAGACGGATAGTGTGGCTCTCTATACAGAAATCTACGAGCCGCTGCTTACCTCCGCCAACCCGCCACAGCTTGTGGCCGGCTATGCGATCGTGGAGCGGGGCTCTGGGAAAGTCGTCTTTAAGTCCGGTGCGGTTCGCATGGACGATTTTGTTCAAAAGGGAAGCCCGATGGTGCCGGTGGGCCTGAATATCAAATTGGGCGAAATGGCTCCGGGAAGTTACCAGCTGGTGATGATGGCGGTCGATGGAGTGGGCAACCATGCCAAGAATCGCACCATCGATTTCGACGTGACGCAGTAGCGAACCATTTGGCGCGTTTCTTCCCGAGTTGGCACATCCACTAGCCTGCTGGCTGGCGAGAGGCGCTTCCGGACTCTGCGAAAAGGCTGCGGAGTACGAACCAGCAATTCGCGGGGCGCTCCGAGAGACGGCGCATAAAATATGGGCACCAGTCGGTGCCGAACGGGACGTACACCTGAAGCGTGTCACCCGCGGAGCGCACCTGGGCTTGCAGGTCGCGTCGAATTCCATAGATCATCTGAAATTCGTAGCGGGATTTGTCCAGCTTGAGCCGGGCGGCCTCTGCTTGTGCGTGTGCGACCATGTTCCAGTCGTGAGAGGCGATGGCCGGCAGGAAAGTGCCTTCCGCAGCGCCTTCGAAGAGCTGGGTTGTTAATTTCTGATAGTTGGCATCGACCTCGCTCTTTTTTTGGAAGGCGATTTTTGCGGATTCGCGATAGGCGCCTTTGACGAGCCGAATTTTGGGCTTGATGGGGGCGAGCCGCAACAGATCTTTCTCCGTGCGGAAAAGATAAGCCTGTACGGCCAAGCCGCAGTTTCCCAGCTCGCATTGCACGCTTTCGAAAATATCCAGTGTGACGTCCGTGTAGACGCTGCCTTCCATGTCCATCTCAATGGTGCGGCCGAGAGTAGCGGCGCGGGCGGCGATTTCGCGGGCCATAGAGCGGCAGAGTTCTTTGTCGATGTCGAGGCCGAGTTGCGTTAGTTTAATGGAGATGTTTCCGGTGAGATTATTTGCGTGGAGCTCTTCGACCATTTGGATGTAACTGGCGCGGACTTCGCGTGCGGCGGCTTCGCCGGTGACGTTTTCTCCGAGATGATTAAGGCTGACGTTGCGGCCCTGGGAGCAGAGTTCCTCGCTAGCAGTGAGAGCTTCCGCGAGGGATTCGCCGGCGACGAAACGGCGCGCAAAACCGTTTTTCATGCCGTGTCGTGCTATGCGATCCGTCACGCCGCGTTTTGTGGACAGCCAGAAAATGAAATTGCGAATCAGCACGAACCCTCCCTGGGAGAAGCAGCCCGAGGATACGGGCAGAGGTGCCGGGCGTCAATACCACCGCCGGTGGACAAAACGAGCCGTAGGTCCAAGTGGATGAGTTGGTTAGGAGCAGGCCTGTCCTTGCGGGCAAAGTAGGGTTTCGACACTGGCCTTTGCGGCGTGCAACTTCCCGGCAGCGGTGGGGTTATTCTATGAAGCGACAGGTGTTTGCGGACCAATTCGCCCGGCAGGAGAGTGTCATGAGCGTGCAGCAAGGCCTCGCCTCGCAGACGGCTTCGATTTCGACGGCCCCCAGATCATTCCTCGCGGCTATTCTTTCTGTGGCATGCATGTTCTCCATAGGTATCGATATGCCTTTGCTTGCGGCGATGCCGGCCGGGGCGAAGGATAAGAAACCAAAGCAAGATCCCGTCCTAAAAAATCTACCGATTACTGAGTTGAGTGCGGATGAAGCGATTCTGCACGCGCTGAACCGTTTGGCGTATGGGCCGCGGCCCGGCGACGTGGAACGTGTGCGGCAGATGGGGCTGGCGAAATGGATCGACCAGCAACTGAATCCTAATTCGATCGATGACAAGGCGCTGGAGGCGCGGCTGGAAAACTATCCGACCCTGAAAATGTCCTCGGCGAAGTTAATTGAGGAGTATCCGCAACCTAAGCAGGCGGAAAAACAGGCTGCAAAGCGCGCGCAAGCGCAACTAGATCAGGATCAGCAGAGGCGTTCTGATGTGGCTGCGGCCGTTGTTGCGAAAGACATGCAACCGACGCCGGCTCCGACGGATGCCGTGGCAACAGATACGAATCAGACTCCCGCGGCGGCCCAACCCCCGGGCGGCGATGCAAACGCTCCCGCGCCCATGAAGGACAATCCCGCGCAAGAGAATCCGGGCCCTCAAGGTAAAGGGAAACGGGATGTGCTGGGCAGTGACCCGAACAATGTGCCGCGAGCCATCGCTGAGGATAGCAAGAGGCCACAGCGTGTGGTTGCGGAGTTGGCCATGGCGAAAGTGACGCGGGCCATCTACAGCGAGCGGCAGCTTCAACAAGTGATGGATGATTTCTGGTTCAATCATTTGAACGTTTTTGCGGGGAAAGGCGAGGACCGCTACTACCTGACTTCGTACGAGCGCGATGTCATTCAGCCGCACACCCTGGGGAAGTTCAAGGACCTTTTGACGGCTTCGGCGAAGAGCCCCGCGATGCTGTTTTATCTGGATAATTTTCTGAGCACAGATCCGAAGGCTGCGCAGCGACTTGCGGCAGAACGCGCGATGAGGCAACAAGCGCGGTACGGTCGTTTTGGACGGCCGCCTCAACCGCCTGGACAGCAGAAAAAGCCTAACGAACGCGGGCTGAATGAAAACTACGGCCGCGAATTGATGGAATTGCATACGCTGGGCGTGGATGGTGGCTACACGCAGAAAGATGTGACGGAAGTCGCGCGCTGCTTTACGGGTTGGACGATCGAGAAGCCGCGAGAGCATCCGGAATTCAAATTTGACGAGCGTTTGCACGATCCCGACCCGAAGTATGTGCTGGGGAAAAAGATTCATGCCGGTGGAATGAAGGACGGCGAGGAAGTGATCGACCTGCTGGTGCATGACCCGAGTACGGCGCGTTTTATTTCGACGAAGCTGGCGCGGCGATTTGTTTCGGATACTCCGCCACCGGCGCTTGTGGATCGCATGGCGAAGTCGTTTGCGGAAAGCGACGGCGACATTAAGACCGTGATGCACACGATGATTTATTCGCCGGAGTTTTGGACGCGGGAAACCTATCGCGCGAAAATCAAGACGCCGTTCGAGTTGGTGGTTTCCGCGACGCGCGCGTTGGGAACGGATGTGGACATGCCGCAGCCGCTGGTCGGCTGGGTAGGACGCATCGGCGAGCCGATTTATCAGTGTCAGCCGCCGACCGGCTATGCCGACAAGGCAGACACTTGGGTGAATACGGGCGCACTGCTCAACCGGCTGAATTTTTCGCTGGCGCTGGCAGGGAACAAGATGCGCGGGTCGCGCACGGACGTTGCCGCACTGCTTGGCGTGGAAACGTCTGGCGATGCGAAGGCGGCGCTCGAGCGGGCTGTGCAGGTTTTTCTGGGCGGGCAAGTTGGTCCGACGACGGTGGAGACGCTGGAGAAGCAACTGGATAGCCCACAGGTGGTACAGGCGAAATTGGACGATCCCGTCAAGCAGGTGGACTTGGGAGTTGTGGCGGGGTTGGTCTTGGGAGCGCCGGAGTTTCAGCGGAGATAGTTGAAAGTCAAAAGCTTAAGAGAAGAAACGCGAGCGGTTGAGAGGCTCACATGAGTCATGAATGTTGCGAGGGCGTAAGAGGGTTGAGATTTTCGCGGCGCTATTTTTTGAAGCAAGGCGGCGTGGCCATGGTTGGCCTGAGCGCGATGCCTGCGTTTTTGCAGCGCGCGGTGGCGGCGACGCCGATGCCGAACAAGAAGCAGCTTGTCGTGTTGTTTCAGCGTGGTGCGGCGGACGGTTTGAACATCGTCGTTCCTTTTGGCGAGCCAAATTATTACCGGTTGCGGCCGAGCATTGCGATTCCACAGCCCAAGCGCGGCGGAACGGATGCGGCGGTCGATCTGGACGGGTTTTTCGGGCTGCATCCCAGCCTTGCGCCACTCGAGCCCTTGTTCCACAAAAATCGGTTGGCCATCGTGCATGCTGCGGGGTCGCCGGATCCAACGCGCTCGCATTTTGACGCGCAGGATTTCATGGAGTCGGGAACGCCCGGCTTGAAGGCGACCGATGACGGTTGGCTGAACCGGGCGCTGGAGATTGTGCCGGAAGAGAATGCTTCGCCGTTCCGCGCTGTGGCGATGGGGCCAAACCTTCCGCGAATGCTCCGCGGAGGCGCTCCGGCAATCGCGCTGCCCGATTTGAAGCAATTCAAGGTGATGGCGCAATCGCCCGGGTCAGGCCAGATGGTGGAGGGCGGATTTGAGGCGATGTATTCGCAGACCGTTGACCACGCGCTGCACGGCACGGGCACGGAGACCTTTGAGGCCATCGATCTTTTGCGCAAAGCCGATCCCGCGAAATATCAGCCGGAAAACGGCGCGCAATATCCGACGAACCGCCTGGGGCAGAGCTTGCAGCAAATCGGGCAACTGCTCAAGGCCAACATCGGTGTGGAAGTGTTGTTCGTTGATTGCGGCGGCTGGGACAATCACGTGAATGAAGGCGGAGTGCAGGGGCAGCTCTCGAATTTGCTGAAGGATTTGGGGCAGGGGCTGGCTGCGTTTCATCAAGACATGGGCGACCGCATGCAAGATATTGTGTTTGTGACGATGAGCGAGTTCGGCCGTACCGCGAAAGAAAACGGCAACCGCGGCACCGACCACGGGCATGCCAACTGCATGTTTGTGATGGGCGGCGACGTGAAGGGTGGCCGCGTTTATGGCAAATGGCCGGGGCTGGATGACCACCAGTTGAATGAAGGGCGCGATTTGGCGCTGACTACGGACTTCCGCAGCGTGATTGGTGAAATTTTGACGAGACACATCGGGGTGAAGGATCTCGCGCCGGTGTTCCCGGGGTTTGACAACAATCCGCGGAAGTTCACGGGACTTATCAAAGTTTAACTTCGGACCCTGCGATAGAGTTTCGGAATATCGTCGATCAGCCATATCGCCACGGCATACGGAACAGAGAGCCATTGCAAAACCCCGTAGCGCGAGCGCAAGTACTGTCTTTTCAATTGCTTGCTCCACTTTTCGGTTGTGTTTCCGCCACCTTCAAATTCGCCGGGATGAATTCGGTGAACGTGGCGGGCAAGTTCAGGATAGAAAACCTCTGCCAGTGCCGCATCGCGAGTAATTCCAAAACGCAACCACTTTCGGCCCCAGCTTTTTTCGAGATTGTCAATCAGTAGCGTAATCCCGGCGGGCTGCCCCTTCCAAGAACGTATGTAATAACCCAGAGAGTGCTTCCATACGGCTCGCCGACGCCCGAGCCGTTTTCGTTCGCGTACATTATGCGGAAGTGCCGCGATGTTGGTTAGGACAATGGTATGCAGGCCCGACACGAATCTAGGAGGGACCATGCGCAGCATAGGGCGAATAGCCTTTTCACCATCGAATGGCGGGATGTAATCCTGAAAAGAAAGAACAATTCGGGGGGCGAGTTGGTCCTGTTCAGTCATTAGAAACCAAAGGCGCTGCAATGAATCGCGGCACAGGGCGCAGCATGCTGCGCCACTACAAGAACGACAGCGGTACTCGTGCAAACTATTCTTAGTTCAATTCGCGAATCCAGATGTTGCGGTAGCGGACCGGGTGATTGTGATCCTGTAGCGCGAGCGGCAGCTTGTCTGGGCCTGCTTCGTACGGCGGACGGACATGGTGGCCGGTTGGTCCGGTGGGCTCGACGTTGTCCTGCGTGAGAACGCCGTTTTGAAAAACGGTGACGTGCGCCGGCCGAGTCAGTTTTCCGGATGCGTCGAAGCGCGGGCCGTGCCAGATGATGTCGTAGGTCTGCCATTGCCCGGGCGCGCGCGAAGCATTCACCAGCGGCGGATACTGGCCATACACGGCGGACGCCTGCCCGTCCGCGTATGTCTTGCTGTTGTAAGAATCGAGCACTTGGATTTCATAGAGCCCCATCAAGAAAACGCCGCTGTTTCCACGATCCTGGTCTTCGCCCTTCGGAGGATCGGGTTCGCGGAATTCGACGTGAAGCTGGCAGTCGCCGAAAGACTCCTTGGTACGTAGGTCGCCTGTTTTGGGAGCGACCTCGAAGTAGCCGTTCTCGACCTTCCATTTGGCGGGGCTGCCGTCTTTCTTTTGCACCCACTGCGACATGTCTTTGCCGTCAAAGAGCACGATAGCGTCGGAAGGCGGCTTGCCCGGCGCGTCCTGCGTGCTGGCGGTGCCGGGCGTGACCACCGGCGGATTCGGACGGTTGCGGTCGTGGATTTCCCACTTGGGGTCGACTTGAGCCAGTAAGAGGCTCGGGCTTGCAGCAAACATCATACCGACCAACAACGAGACATGGCTTGTTTTCATGGTTCGGACCTCGGCTCCGATGCGCGAGGGATTCTAGCTCTGATTTGTTTACGAATACAGAGTTGTTGTGGGAAGGGGGCTTAAATCAGAAGGAGCTTTTTGACCGATGCCAGAGCCGAAGGGCGCACCCGAGAATCGCACTGAGGCTGATCGATACGATGAAAAAATAGCGCGACTCCGGGACGCCGACGAGCGCAATCAGAATAAAACCAAGGACAATAAACAATCCGATAGAGTCCCCGGTCCACTGACCAGCGCCAACGGGGCCGAACGGCACAACGTTTGGGTAAGACTGTGACGATCCAAGCGGCTGCGCCTTCCGCAAACTGCGCAGACTGGGATAAGAATACCTGTCCATACCGCTCAGTATACGCCCTGGGTCAGTTCAGGTGAACAGCGCGATCTCGAGCCGCCACGCTGCTCGTCAGGCGACGGAGCCGCGGATGCGCATGCCGTAGAACGAGCGGTAGACGAAGATGAAAGAGACGACGAAGAACGCCGCTGCAAGGATGTGCGTCAAATTGCTGCCCTGGCTGGCGGTGAGTTGCACGGCTAGCTCGACGGCTAACAGGCCGAAAAGCGTTGTGAATTTGATGACTGGGTTGAGGGCGACGGAAGAAGTGTCCTTGAAGGGATCGCCGACCGTGTCGCCGACGACAGTGGCGTCATGCAGCGGCGTGCCTTTTTGTTTGAGCTCGACTTCGACAATCTTCTTGGCGTTGTCCCAGGCACCGCCGGCGTTGGCCATGAAGATGGCCTGATAGAGGCCGAAGATGGCGATGGAGAAAAGGTAGCCGATGAAAAAGAAAGGCTCGACGAAGGCGAACGCCAGCGTCGCGAAAAAAACGGCGATGAAGATGTTGAGCATACCCTTCTGTGCATACTTGGTGCAGATTTCGACGACTTTTTTGCTGTCTTCGACGCTAGCTGCGGCTGCGCCGTCCAGCTTGATGTTGGCTTTGATGAATTCGACCGCGCGGTAAGCGCCGGTGGTTACGGCTTGCGTGCTCGCGCCAGTGAACCAGTAGATCATCGCGCCGCCGGTGATGAGGCCGAGCACGAAAGGAGCGTGAAGGAGCGAGAGATTGTTGACGTTTTCCGTGAGGCCGTGCGTTAACGCCATGATAATCGAGAAGATCATCGTGGTGGCGCCGACGACTGCCGTGCCGATGAGCACGGGCTTAGCCGTGGCTTTGAATGTGTTGCCTGCGCCGTCGTTGGCTTCGAGCATATCCTTGGCGCGCTCGAAGTTCACGTCGATGTTGTAATCCTTTTTTAGCTCTTGTTTGATGTTGGGAACTTGTTCGATCAGCGAGAGCTCGTAGACGGATTGCGCGTTGTCGGTGACCGGGCCGTAAGAATCTACGGCGATAGTGACCGGCCCCATGCCGAGGAAGCCGAAAGCTACAAGTCCGAACGCAAACACGGCCGGCGCAAGCATCAGGAGGCCGAGGTCGAGAGTGCTGATGAGATAGCCAAGGGACATAAGGACGACCATGGCCAGACCGATGTAGTACGCGGAGAAATTACCTGCGACAAAGCCTGAGAGAATGCCCAGCGACGCGCCGCCTTCTTCCGCCGAAGAGACGACTTCTCTCACATGGCGGGATTCTGTGGAGGTGAATACTTTCACGAGCTCAGGAATGACCGCTCCTGCCAGCGTGCCGCAGGAGATGATCGTTGCCAGCTTCCACCATTGAGAGGCGTCCGTGCCGAGCGTCGGAATGATGAGATAAGAGATCACGTAGGTGAGCGCGATCGACACGATCGAGGTGATCCAGACAAGGGAAGTCAGGGGCGCTTCGTAATTCATTTTGTCCGCGTTGCCGTATTTGGCTTTGGCGATGAAGCCGTTGATGAAATAAGCTCCGGCGCTAGAGACGAGCATCATAATGCGCATCACGAAGATCCACACGAGCAGTTGCACCTGGACTTTAGGATCCTTCACAGCGAGAAGAATAAAAGTGATCAGCGCGACGCCAGTCACGCCGTAGGTCTCAAAACCGTCGGCGCTTGGGCCAACGGAGTCGCCCGCGTTGTCGCCGGTGCAGTCCGCGATAACGCCGGGATTGCGCGCGTCGTCTTCCTTGATTTTGAAGACGATCTTCATCAAGTCAGAGCCGATGTCCGCGATTTTCGTGAAAATGCCCCCAGCGATGCGCAACACTGCCGCTCCCAATGACTCACCGATCGCAAAGCCGATGAAGCACGGCCCCGCGTAATCGCCCGGGATAAACAGCAGGATGAAGAGCATCATCAGCAGCTCGACGCTGATGAGCATCATGCCGATGCTCATGCCAGCTTCGAGCGGTGTGTGATAGATAGGATACGGCTTGCCACGCAAGGCGGCAAAAGCGGTGCGTGAGTTGGCGAAAGTGTTGACGCGAATGCCGAACCAAGCCACGCCGTAGCTTCCCGCCATACCAACGACGCTGAAGATGAGAATGATCGGCAAAGTCACCGCCGTCGGATGCACGGGAGCAAGCACGCCGAAATAGAGAACGATGACGACAGCGATGAAGAGCCACAGGAAAACGAGAAACTTCCCTTGGGTGAAGAGGTACGTCTTACAGGTCTCGTAGATCAGCTCGGAAATGTCGCGCATGGACTTGTGGACGGCCATGCCTTTGAGGCGGCTGTAAATTGCCAATCCGAAAATGAGCCCAAACACGCAGAAAACGATCCCGAAGAGAAGCAGCTTGTGGCCATCGATTCCGAGAAAGTTCACTTGCGAAAGATCGGGCACCTTCAGGGCGGCTTCACCGCCCGCTTCTTCAGCCGAGGCGGCAGCGCCCATGAAAAGCGTCAGGAAAGCGGCTGCGGCACTACCTTTGGCGTATCTAGATCCCAGGGACCAGGCACTCGCAAGCCAGGTGCGCATTAAAAATCCTCCATGAAGAAAAATCGGATTCAGGGTCGACCGCCGCCCTGCACACTCGTTTCCGGCACACCATGTCATCCGACTGCTGCTTATTTAGCGTCGGGGGATGGCCTTGCCGGATATCAAAAGGCTCCCACCTCAAGACGGGACAGGAACAACGAATTTGTGCTCCCCGGCCGGACCGGGGATGTCTGCACACGCACCCAACCTATCTGCCGTCGTACATCATAGCGGGCAGCCCCTGTTGGGCCCGAGCACAGGCGCACACAAAGCGTTGATTTATAACATTTAGCGGAGGGGCGGGTCAAACGGTGTGGGGGTCTATCGGGGAGGTTGTAGTCGCTTGTGGGATCGGCTCAAAAAGGGTTGGTTTCGGACGTTTATAGGACGGTACCGTGCCGAATATGCGGACGAAAAACAATTGCAAAGCGATGGTAACATGCCTTCATTGCTAGAGCAGGAAATGACCCGGTGTAGACGGGGGCCCATGAATAGAGATTTTTCGCAAGCAGCAAGCCACGCGGCTGACACCCAAGCAGTTCGCCAAAATGGAAAGCGCGTTGAAGCCGATTCGGTCCGCCACGCGCCGTCCGCGCTGCTGAATGTTCTAGCGCAGAACCAGGGCGATCCGTCCGCGGGACTCGCGTGAGACATCATTTCTTTATTACTGGCACGGACGCCGGCGTCGGGAAGACGACGCTCTCCGCGCTGCTTTGCGCGGCGCTGGATGCGGTCTATTGGAAGCCGATCCAGACGGGGACGCTCGAAGGCTCCGACCGGGTGACGGTAATGCGGCTCGCGGGAATCGGAACAGACCGCACGCTGGATGAAGTTTACAAGTTTGTTCCGCCGGTTTCGCCGGACCTGGCTGCGCGCTGGGCAGGCGTGGAAATCGATCTGGGGCGCATCAACCTGCCTACCAGCTTGCTGAATGATTGGCTGGTCGTCGAGGGCTTGGGCGGCGTGTTGGTGCCTATCAATCAAAAGCAGTTCATGCTGGATATGATGGTCAAGTTCAAGCTGCCGGTCATTCTTGCAGCGCGCAGCGGGGCTGGGACGATCAATCACACTTTGCTGACGCTGGCGGCCTTGCATGCAGCCGAATTACCCGTGCACGGCGTGGTTCTGATTGGCGACCAAAACCGGGAAAATCGCGAGACCATCGAGAAGTTCGGACATGTGAGGGTGATCGGTGAAATACCGCGGCTTCCCAATCTTCACCGAACCGCGTTGATGCAGATCTTCATGAACCACTTCGACCGCGCCGCGTTTTCGCAGTAGCCGCGGGATGGCCCTGCCTTTGCTCTAGAACAATTGAGCCGTCTGCTAGACTGTTCGACCGAATCCTGAGGGAGGATTCCCTTGCATACGTGGCGGGAGAAGATGACGGTCTGTAAGAGCGAAGAGGTTGGCGGCGGGAGTTGCGATTGTCAGTAAGTCTCAATGGTTGGAAGCAGAAGATTATTGCCTTCGCCAGCGGGCTGGGAGCGCCCGGCCTGTTGCTCATCTCTTACTTGGACTCCTCTGTTCTTTCATTCCCCATCATCAACGATCTGCTCCTCATTCAGCTTTCGATGCAGCGTCCGGAACGAATGCCGCTCTACGCTTTGATGGCCGCGACGGGGTCCGTGCTGGGCTGCGTGACGCTTTACTTTCTGGCGCGCATGGGCGGGGAAGCTTATTTTCACCGCAAAGCAGGCGCGCGCGCTTTTGCGATTCGCCATTGGGTCGAGCGCAACGGTTTCGGTGGAATGTTGATTGCCGCGCTTCTGCCGCCACCGACACCGTTCAAAATATTTGTGTTTGCTGCTGGCGTTTTTGAGGCGCCGCTTTTTGGATTTGCTTCCGCGATCACGCTGGCCCGTCTGTTCCGCTATTTCGGCGTGGGCTATCTCGCCGTTCGCTATGGGTCGGATGCGATGCCCTATCTTGCCGCTCACAAGTTGCAGGTGGCGGCGCTCGTGATTGCGCTTGTGGTGGTTAGTTATGGACTTTCGCGCTGGATACTCCGCCATAGGCCGCATCATGAGCCGCAAAAATAAACCGGTAGTGGATTAGTGGCGCAGGTCTCGAGCCCAAACCAACTCCTGTGATGTGACTTTGTTGTTCAGATCGAGTTCGATGACGGCGGCAATCTCATATGCCGTCTCGCCCGCAGCGGCATAACGCAAGTCGCGCAATACGACTACATAGCCGGCCTCGGTTTTTTCCAGGCTGGCTTTGGGAATCTGCGCGGTCGCGAGAAATCGCCTGGCTACGATTGTGTTTCGGGCGGCATCAAGGGCGGGAGATGGATCCGGCTTGAATAGCCTCACGCTGGAGTCGGCGTCGAAAGCCTGGGGGGACGCGGCGTCAACGTCGATTTCGCTCACCGCGCTCTCGGTTTCCACCACTCCATGCCAGGCGAGGATCGAGAGAGACTCCGGGAAAGCGCTCACGCGGCGCGGGGTTTCTCCATGAAACGTCCGCGATTCCATCAGAGCCACCACATTCGAGTGCAGAATGGCGCGCGCGCCAACATAAACAAATACCAGTGCGAGGCCGATGATGGCGCCGGTTTGTCCTCGAGGCTTTTTTGATTTGGCGCCGATCTCAGAGCTGACGAGATGCAATAATTCAGGCAGCGCAATGCACGCAATGAGGATCGTTAGAATCCACGGATCGATCCCAGGGAGCCAGTCTGCCGCGAAACGGCGGGAACTAATTGGCCATAAAAGCATCACTCCGTCGGACTGGCATGTGTCCATCGCCAGATGCAAAAGAGCGGCACATATCGGTGCCCCCAAGAGGTAGGCAAAAAAGCGGCGTAACAGGAAAATCCGCCTGGCGGCTGGCTCCTCTGGAATGGTCTCGTCCTTCCCCAGGTTGCCCAGTGGAATGCGCGTCGCGTACCAGCGGTTGGCCAAGTGTCCCGAAATGACGACGATCACGATAGTGAGGAAAAACGCCGCGACGATAGAGTGAAGTGAGGATCGGTGCCCTGCCAGAAACGTCGCGGGCCCGCCGTAGACGCTCAGCCAATCCAGATCTGCAACTGTCCCAGCGAGAAGGGCTGAAAATACGGCCACCTTTCCGGCACGTGGGAAAAACCCTCGTGCGACGGCGAATGACGCGAGTCCATGAGTGACGATGTCCACAATAATTAAGACTTCGCGGATGCTTTCGTTGCCGAGATAAGGCCGTTGCTTGGCACGAGCAGCTTTAGAGCGCGCGGCATAATCTTGAACTCTACAGGGAGGCGGGCGAGCGGCTCACCGTCCACCTGCGCGTAGATTGGGTCCTTCCCAATGGGTTCGCACACGATTTTGTCCGCCTTCCAGAAGTGGACGCCTTCTGTGCCCCGGAGTTTTCCCAGCCAGAGCGTCGGCAGGTAACTTAGATAACGCAAGCCGCTCTGTGTGGTCAGGGTCATCAACTCGAACTGATCTTCATAGAGATCCGCGTCCGTTGTGATCTTGAACGGCCCGCCGTAGTTTTTGGTGCGGCCGACTACGACGAGCGATGCGTCGATTTCCTTGCCCGCGGCAATCACGCGAAAGTGCTGGAATTTGTAACGGAAGGCCTCGCGCGCTCCCTGCCACCAGTACGCCAGGATGCCGACTCGCGCTTTCAGATCGAGATCGATGGAATACACGATCATGCCATCGGGCCCCGCGCCGGCAACGCTGAGGAAATATTTTGTCTTCGCGGGTTCGTTGAGCGGAGTGGCGAGCCCCAGGGGAATATCCCGGACTACGCCATGAACGAGCATTTCCGCGGCGCTGGGAATGTCCCAGGGCAAATTTAATTCCTTGGCGAGAACATTAGCGGTCCCGCCCGGAAGAAGCGCGAGCGGAACGCGATGGCCATTTTTTTGGCCTGCCAGACCGTTCACGACTTCGTTCAACGTGCCGTCGCCTCCGCAGGCGATGACGAGATGGCGCCCCTCATCATTGGCGCGCTGCGCAAACTCCGTGGCATCCCCGGCCTTGGTGGTTTCGGATAGGTCCGTCTGGATGCCGCCAGCGGCAAAAATGCGGCGCGCTTCGTCCAGCATGGCGCGGCGCCCATGCCCGCCGTTCCCGGCGTTGGGGTTGTGAATCAACAGCGCGTTTTGGATTTCCGTGGCCATACTTTGTTCGCGTCTTGTGCCCGAGTCATTGATGCGGGTCGTCTCTTGCCGTCTTTATTCTATATAATGTCGCGGGAAATTGAGCTATCCCTTCTGCAGAGGGTTTCATGGCCAAAGCTGCGCCTGCTTCCGTCAAGAAAGACATCGAAGGGCTTCGCGAGAAGCTTCGGCACCACGAGTATCGTTATTACGTCCTGGATGACCCGGAAATTTCCGACGCCGCTTACGACAAGCTGATGGAGCGGCTGAAGGGGCTCGAGGCGGCGTATCCCGAGCTGATCACGCCAGACTCGCCGACGGTTCGCGTGGGAGGCACTCCCCGCGAGGGATTCCAAACGGTGCGCCACGCGCGGGCGATGTTGAGCCTCGACAATGCGTTCTCCTATGATGCGCTGCGTGATTTCGACCGGCGCGTGCGCGAAGGCAGCGGAAAAGAAAAGATCGAGTACATCGCCGAACACAAGTTCGACGGGCTGAGCATTTCGTTGCAGTACGCTGGCGGCAAGCTGGTGCGCGGCGTGACGCGCGGCGATGGAACCACCGGCGAAGATGTCACTCCCAATGTAAAAACCATCCGTTCGATTCCGTTGCAAGTGGATGCGGGAGTTCTGAAGAAAGCCAAGCTGCCGCCCGATTTCGAAGTGCGCGGAGAAGTGCTGATGACGCGCAAAGCGTTTGAAGAGCTGAACCGGCAGCAGGAGCTGTCGGGCGGAAAGATCTTTGTCAACGCGCGCAACTCCGCCGCCGGAGCCGTGCGTGTTCTTGATCCTTCCATCACCGCGGCGCGGCGGCTGGACTTCTTCGCTTACTATCTTTTCGTGGATGGCAAGGTGCCTTTTGCCAAGCATTCCGAGTCCTTGGAAGCACTCAAGCAATTGCGTTTCCGCGCTTCGGACGATTGGAAGTTGTGCAATGGGATTGAGGCAGTGATTGCGTATTGCGACGACTGGGACGCCAAGCGCGAAAAGTTGCCATACGAGATCGATGGCGTGGTGATTAAGGTCAATTCCACGGCCATTCAGAACGAATTGGGTTTTACCAGCAAAGCTCCGCGCTGGGCGATTGCATTCAAGTATCCTGCGAGGCAGGAGACCACCGTCGTCAACGACATCCGCGTGAATGTGGGACGAACTGGGGCACTCACGCCGGTGGCTTTCCTTGAGCCGGTGCAAGTGGGAGGCGTCACTGTGAGCCGATCCACACTCCACAATATGGATGAGGTCGAGCGCCTCGGCGTGCAGATCGGCGACACCGTGCTGATCGAGCGCGCCGGCGAAGTGATTCCGCACGTCTTGAAAGTCGTTAAGGAGGGGAAGAACCGCAAACCGTTTCGCATGCCGAAGCTTTGTCCAGAGTGTGGCAGCACCATTCACAAATCCGAGGATGAAGTCGCGTATCGCTGCGTCAATGCCGCGTGCCCGGCAAAGCGGAAAGAGTCGCTGCTCCATTACGCGAGCCGCCAAGCCATGAATATCGACGGCCTCGGCGACAAAATCGTCGATCAACTAGTGGACAAGGGATTGGTGAAAGATGTCGCCGATCTTTATGCGCTGAAAGAGGACCAGGTAGCGGCTCTCGATCGAATGGCGGAAAAATCCGCGCAGAATCTGCTCGAAGAAATCGAAGGCAGCAAGAAAAACACTCTGGCGCGCCTGATTTATGCGCTGGGTATTCGTTTCGTCGGAGAGCGCACGGGCCAGCTGCTCGCCGAGCATTTTTCTTCGCTCGAAGAATTGGCCGCGGCCGACGAAGAGCAGCTCGTTGCCGTTAATGAAGTCGGCCCAAAGGTAGCCGCAGCCATCGCCGAGTTTTTCTCCGAACCTGCGAATCGTCAGCTCATCAAAAAGCTGCACAAAGCAGGCGTGCATCCCACCGCCGAAAAGCGCGAAGTCAAAAGCCAGAAGCTCGCAGGCAAGTCGTTCGTGTTCACAGGCGGCCTCGCCAACCGCTCCCGCGAAGAAGCCGGCGAGTTAGTCCAACAACACGGTGGGAAAGTCTCCGGTTCCGTCAGCAAAAAAACCGACTACGTAGTCGTCGGCACCGACCCCGGCTCGAAATATGATAAAGCTAAGGAACTAAGCGTTGAGATTCTCACGGAAGCCGAGTTCGAGAAATTACTAGGACTGAAATGAAGGAAAATCTAGTCCGAATCCTTCTCGTCTTTCGTTGGTCCAAGAAAACGGAAAAAAACGTGGTCCAGGACCCAGTCCAATGCATCTCCTGCGCGACGCGGGAAGACCAGTCCTCCAACAACGATTGCAATAAAGATTCCCAACAGGACGTGCGGGTTTGGAGTTGGGATTTTCTTCTGCAACCATTTCCATTGCGGTTCAAGTTTTCCCGCGACAAACACGACCACGAAGATAAGAGCAGCTATTCCAAGACCCGCCAGAAAGAGTTTCACGCTGTCGCCACGGGGCCTCTCGCCAGGTGGAGTCAAATCCAACATCACGAGCAGATAGTGATCACCTCTTCGAAGACACTTAATGGCGTCGTCCCAGCGTGCGCGTGTCTCACTACTCTCTTTTTTCGCTCTTGCGTGTGCGTGGTGAAGAAGTTTTGCGATCTTGGATTCGTATTCATCCGAATCGTATTGGGCTTCGAATTCTTCGTGGAGCTTGACCGGGTCTTCCACTGCATTCGGGCTTTCGGTGAAATACATCATCCGTTTTTCGAGGTCAGAGAGAGGTATGCCTTCGAGCGCGGCCTGCTCCGCGGTTTGTGTGACAAGAAAATCCTTAGCTTCGCGGACTCGCATCGCGCGGATTGTAGGTTTCATTTCTTTCGGGAACAAGAGCAAATTCTACAGCGGCTATATTGTCTGTCGTGTGGGCCGGGAAGCCATGAGGAGCTAAGTCACTTAGAATCAACACTTGCAGGTCTCTCGACTCCGGCCTTGGTCACTGGCCTCTTTCATGCGCCAAGTCATTTAGAATCAATAGCTTCTTGAGGCCGCGTAACCGTTGATTTTGCTGGAGATACAGCGAGCTTAAGTCTTTTAGATGCAACACTTACAAAAAGAGGGGGGAGGGGTCTGCGATTCCGACCCTGCTCAGCCTGTCAAACTCTTCAAGGAACGTAGCCGTAGCTGGGCTCGCCGATTCGGCGTCTGTCAGCTATAATTCATTTTGGCGGGTGAGCCGGGTGATCGCTGGCTTGGTCATCGCAAGATGGCTGAGCGGGAGGAAAGTCCGGACACCGTCGTCGTAGGCTCGCAAGAGCCGGTGACGAAATAGGGCAACGCGCCTGGTAACGCCAGGGGGCCTGCCACGCAGGGTCTGCCGCGAGGCAGAGTTACACGCTTCGGCGTGTGGCGCCGGGTTTAACCCGGCGCGGTGCGGCTGAGCTACGGAAAGTGCCACAGAGAATATACCGCCGGCTGGGAGAAGCACGGTGGCATCGCGCAGGAAAACCTGCGGGACGTCTTCGAAACGCTCGTTCAGTTTGGCAAGGGTGAAAAGGTGGGGTAAGAGCCCACCGCTCCGGTGGCAACATCGGAGGCACGGAAAACCCCGCGTGGTGCAAGGCCAAATAGGAGGGGAGAGCCGGCCCGG
>Ga0210384_10001229_pt1 | contig 35811 bp, 29 predicted proteins | sample IncBWH2MmetaG_FD_160574 | JGI IMG/M metagenome (GOLD analysis project Ga0210384, IMG submission 160574) | Forest soil microbial communities from Barre Woods Harvard Forest LTER site, Petersham, Massachusetts, United States - Inc-BW-H-2-M | ecosystem: Environmental > Terrestrial > Soil >...
ACGCCGTTTTGGCCACCGAGAGTGATGGGGTTCGCGGCGTTAGCCAGACGGGCTTGATTGCGTTGCAGGCTGTCGATAAGGTGGACACCTTGGGAACCGATATAGCCGACTTCGACGAAGAAGTGCATCGGCAGCTCACGTTGAACGGTGAGGTTCCAGTTGCCCGTGTAAGGCGTAACAAGATTTCGATCGAACGGGTTAAGGGACAAAAGGCTGCTGGTGAATCCTGGGGTACCCGTTGCGTCGAATCCGGTAAACGTGGGAGGCGTCGAAAAGATCGGGAATTGATTGGCTGTTGGGAGATTCGGGAACGGGTTTGAAAGCGGAGTCCCGGTGGCACCGAAGACGTTGGCAGACAACTGGAAGAAGGGCTGGCTAGTGATCAATTGAAGGAGCGTTTGGCCAGAGGTGCGTATGTAGTAAATGCCGTAGCCGGCGCGAATGGAGGTCTTGCCGTCTCCCTTTGGATCCCAGGCCAAGCTAATGCGGGGAGCAAAGTTGTGGGGGCTGTTGCTCAAGAGCGTAGAGCGAGTCACGCCCGGCGTGCCCTGGATGGTGCCGAAGTTCGCACCTGCGGGCAAGATGAATCCATTCAAGAGACCTTCGCCAGCGTTTTGGCGGGTTGGAATGTCCAAGCGTGTGGGATCGAAGTTGCCCACGCGGTCCTGCGTGTCCGTCAGCGGGCCCATGTAATCGTAGCGGATTCCAAGGTTTAGCGTCAGCCTTCGAGTAATCTTCCAGTCATCCTGGAAATAGGCGCCTGCATCGTTGCCGCGGAAGTCGCGATTGGTGATACCGGTGCCGACGAAAGCCTCGCCGTTGCCGAGATTGCCCAAGAGGAAATTATTGAAACTACTGAAAAGAAGGAAGCCATTCTCGGCGAAATTATTGAAGAGGTTTATTTGGTAGCGGCGGTATTCAACTCCCATGCGGAAGGTGTGCTTCCCATGAGTCAACGCCAGGGTGTCGGCAAAGTTAAAAGTGTTGTCGACGTCGGCCTGATCGAAATTGGTGGAAGCGCCGCCAAATTCCGGATTGATGTCAAACGTAGCAAGGAGGGGAATCTCGGGATTTGTAGCCGAGTTGAACCTGCTCATGCCAACGGAAGCCAAGGAAGCGGTGGGATCGGCCATATTCGAAAACGTGATGCGGTTGTAGCCGAAACGCGCTTCATTGACGAGATTCGGCGAGATCGTGTACGTCCAGGCGATGGTAGCCAAACGGTTCTGGACGGGGACCGTGTTGCCGCTTCCGAAGCTGTTATTCACTGCGCTCTGGGCATCCTCGCCACCGAGAGGATTGATGGTCGTTGAATTGGAATAGAAGAAGCGCTCGGAAATTTTGTGCTTCGAGCCGATAAGACGATCCACGTTTACGTTGAATTGATCTTCGTTATAGCTAAGCGGTTCTGAAAAGGTAGCTTCACCGAATTGCCCCGGAGTTCCAGTTCCAGAAGGAATCAAAAATCCATTGAATTTTCCGGGCGCATTAAGAAGCGCAAGAGCCGTTGGATCGAGGGAGCCTGCAGCGAGTCCAAATGCCGACTCAATGTTGGCCTGGGTGCGCTGCGCAGGCAATACGGGAAATTGCGCCTGTGCCGAGCCTGCGACTCCATTGATCTGACGTGTGCCTTCGTAGGAACCGAAGAAGAAGGTGTCCTTGAACAAGGGGGTGATCTTGGGAACTGGCCCACCGAAATTTCCACCAAACTGGTTCTGCCTCAGCTCTGGCCTGGGTGTGCCGGTGGCATTAAAGAAATATAAATTCGCGTTCATATCATCATTGCGGAAAAATTCGTAAGCCTCGCCGTGGTAGGCCGAAGTGCCGCCGCGGGTCAGTACATCGACGTTTCCACCCGAGGTTTTTCCCTGAGAGGCGTCGTAGAGACTAGTCTGGACTCGGAACTCTTCGAGGCTGTCCGGGGAGGGCACTGGCACAGTGCTGAAATTATTGCTAAGGAGTTCGTTCGAATCGGTTCCATTGATGACCAGATTGTTGGCCGTGCCGCGCTGGCCCGCTACGAAGATGACGGCCTCGCCGCGACCCGCTTGTGTGGCGTCGGGAAGCGCCGAGGAAGTGCCGGCGTTAAGAGCCAGCAAGAACGTGAAATTGCGGGTGGAGAGCGGAAGATTCTGCAAGACGTTTTCTGTGAGCACATTGCCAAGTGTGGCGTTGTTCGTGTTGATTGCCTGGACAGCATCGGCAGAAACGACCACCTCGGCCGTGACTGCGCCAAGTTCCATGACAATATTTAGGGTCGTGACCTCGGTTACATGGACGGCCACGTCATGGAGGACAGTTCGCCTAAAATTGGGATTCTCGACCGCAACGTCATAGGGACCTGGGTCGAGGAGAGGAAAGACAACGCTTCCATCGGGGTTGCTTTCCTTGGTCTGCGCGGCACCTGTTTTGGAGGTGACGAACACCTTGGCGCCTCCGATGCTTGCACCCTGGGGGTCGGTCAGCGCAATGCGGATGGCCCCTTTCTCGGAAGTGATCTGTGCGGAAAGCGATTGCGCGGAAAGGAACAGCAAACCGATGCAAAATAAGCTCAAAAAAAATGAAACATTACGGCGAGAAACCATTTATATCCCCCAGTGACAAGTATTGGGCGCTCACTCTGAGCGTACCCAGCCTGAGATGCGGGAGTTTGCGGATCCACCGAATGCGCCGCAGAAACTATCGCTTCTCAAGGCAGTCACCGGGAATGCAATCAGAGAGCCAGAAAGACTGGCTCTACTGCAAATCCGTTAAGGTTTTGTTTTCTTAAAGTTATGCCGAAGTTTGGCGGGGCGTTCACATAATTTATTCTAAATTTGTATACATACCCATATAAAAGCACAGCCTACCTTCCGTTTCCTATCGCCAGATCGAGGTTTCTTGCCGGGTTACATTTATTGGAAGGCAGCGTTGGTGGCCGTGATGTGGGCAATCGGCCTGCGACTCGCCGTCGAAGCCTCTTGATGGTTGGCCCAGTAGCCGACATGAAGATTGCGGGCGAAGCGTAGAGCCCATCGCGAACACTTCGCTATATCTCCTACAAATTCATTTATGCGGCGGGCATTAGATCCCAAACCCGCCAGAATTCTTTCATTTCGGGAGGCGTTCCGAAGGAGACGCGGACGTGTGTGCTCATGGAGGGAAAGAGGCGAGCGATTTGGACGTTGTTCTTTTTGAAGTATTCAATGACTTCGACGGCGGGGCGGTTGGTTTCCAGCATGGCGAAATTCGCGTAGGAAGCGATTCCTAGAACCTTTCGAGATTTGGCTTGGTTGAAGAATTCCTGGCGATCGGCGGCGTTGCGTTTTTCGCTCATCTGGACGTACTCGACGTCATCGTAGGCAACGAGAGCGGAGCGGGCACCGACGGCGTTGAGGCCTTCCGGGAGACGACGGGCGGAGAGCAATTGGATTTTTTCCGCGGAGCCAACGGCGTAGCCGACACGGATTCCCGCGAGACCGAAAACTTTTGAAAAGGTGCGCGCGACAATGACGCGGTCGTCGTTCATTGGTTTGTCGATGAAGGATGTGTAATCCGGGGTCGCGCCTACGAAATGATGGTAGGCCTCGTCGATCAAGACAGTCGTTGTTGGAGGGAGTTTGCGGATGAATTCTTCGAGATCTTTGCGGGGCGTTAGGCTGGCGGTGGGATTGTTGGGATTGCAGACGTAGATCAAGCCCGTCGAGGCATCGGCTCGCCCCAACATGACCGGCAGATCGTGAGAGTAATTCTTGTCGAGGGGAATTTCGACGACTTGCGCACCCAGAGCTTTGGCGCAACGGCCGATGGATTCGAATGTAGGCACGGCGGTGATGAGAGTTTTGCCGGTAGTAAGAAAAGAGGAAGCGGTGATGCTGAGAATCTCTCCGGAACCACAGCCGAGGACCAATTGCTCCCGCTTGATGGAATGAGATTGGGCAATTCTGTCGTGGAGAGCGTTTACCGCCGGGTCTGGATAGCGATTGGCAAAATGCAAAGCGTCCTGCATGGAGGCGATCACTTTTTGCGAGGGGCCGTAGGCGTTTTCGTTGCGGCTGAGGATGATTGGGCCGCCCGGCTCGCTGGCGCGGGATGCGGGAACCAGGTCATTGAAGGCCAGGTCTGCTAGCGGCGGAAAAGCCGCGCCGGCAACTGCACCTGCGGCAGCACTTCGAAAGAAGTTTCGTCGTGTGGTGGACATGAGCACCTCGCTGTTTGGTTGTCGTGATTGTTGATAGCAGAGAATGGCGTGGCAGGTCAATCAAGCGTCGTGAAGATGGCGTCGAGATTTTCTCGCCTGCAACTGGCACCGAGCCGTGGAATTGTCGAAGATGACGAGAGTTCAAGCGGAAGAACTCTTCACGCCATCGGAGTTTTGCTCATTTGAGCGAGGCGGATTTTGCCACCAACCCATGCTGTCGGGAGTGCGAGCACGACCAGCGCAACGGGATACCAATGTGGCCCGAAGGCCGGGCCCCCGTTCCACGTCGCAACAGCCCCGAGAATGCTGACGGCAAAGCCCAAAACGCCGAGAATCATGGCATGCAGCACAGGGCGATTGGGAGCGAGGCGGGCGGCGATGTAGCTGCCTAATACGCCGTAGATGGTGCGATAGATCGTCGCAAGCAGGAGTGCAGCCTCGTAGCCGGTCATGGAAGCGCCCCACGGAGGGAAAACGTGGATAGCGTGCAGGACTTCATCCGTGCCTAGCGAAAGAGCGATGCCTGCGATCATTCCTGCGAGCACGGCGACGATACTTCGACCAATGTGCCGCCCGGGTCGCTTTTCGTTAATCGCCGCTTCCTCCATTGCTGGTTCGCTCATGATTTGGGGGCTCCTTTCCCCATCCCCGCAGTTTCCGGCGATTCCACCAGTTGGGCCAGGCGATCATAGCTCGCAGCCACGCCGCTCTCCATGCCGCTCTTGAGGACCCCATCACGTGCTTCACGAGACTGGTAGAGTACGGTCTGGGTGACCGTGGTCTTTCCGCCTTGCTCGGACAGGACGATTGTGCCGAGGGCCTCGCCCGGGTACCAAGCCTGGTCGAACACCTCGGTGGAGACGATTCGTTCTTGCGGCACGATTTCGCGATAAACGCCGCCCATGCCCATCTCGGTACCGTCGGAGTCTCGCCGCCACACGTAGCGGTAGGCGCCGCCCACCTTCAGATCGATTTCGCAGACTGGCATGGACCATCCCGGCGGGCCAAGCAGCCACTGCTTGACCAGTTCGGGCTTTGTGAAGGCGTCGAAGACCATGCGGCGAGGCGCGTTGAACTCGCGGGTCATCACGATTTCCCGGTCGCCTCGCGCTGTAACTTTGAGAGTTTCAGGATTCGTCATGAGAAATCTCCTTTAGCGTTTTGGATGCACCTTTTTCTTTCCTTCGGGCTTGCCCTCATGGAGCTTGAGCTGATCGAGGAGGGCGTCAAGCCGCTGGAAATTGGCGGCCCAGATGCTTCGGTACTTCTCAAGCCATTCGGTGGCCTCAGCGAAGGGCTTGGCTTCGAAGCGACGGGGGCGTCGCTGGGCGTCGCGGCCGCGCGAGATTAGGCCGGCGTGCTCGAGGACTTTGAGGTGCTTGGAGATGGCGGGCTGGGACATGGAGAAAGGCTCGACAAGCTGGTTGACAGAGGCTTCGCCGGAGGCGAGGCGGGCGAGGATGGCGCGGCGAGTGGGATCGGCGAGGGCGGCGAAAGTGGCGTCGAGACGGTCGGAAGAGGTCATTGCATAACTCACAGGTTGTACAACCACTCGGTTATATACAAAGCGGAACAAAATGTCAAGCCTCGGGCATCCTTGCGGCGGTATTTACTTTGGAAAATCGCGAAGATATGCTCTGGCATGCTCAAAACAAAAAGATGTGCCCTGGCGTTCGCCGGCATTGCTGCTTTCCTATTTGTTTTCGCCTGCGCGTTTCCCTGTGACGCGCAAGTAGCTGCAACGGTGAACGCGTCGCCCAGCGTGCCCACGCCGGAATCGGTGCTTGGCCACAAGCCGGGCGATGACTTCTACCTGGCAAATTACGATGAGTCTCGCGAGTATTTCCGCAAGCTCGCGGCAAGCTCGAACCGCATCAAGCTGATCAACGTCGGCAAGACAACGCGAGGCCTCGATTGGGACATCGCGATTATTTCTTCGCCGGAAAATCTCGCCAGTCTGGAGAAATATAAAGAGATTTCACAGAAGCTGGCGGATGGCCGAGGCCTATCGGAGGCGGAGGCGCGCGAGCTTGCGCGGCAAGGCAAAGCTATTGTACACATCGACGGAGGACTGCATTCCTCGGAAGTGGCGGGGGCGCAGCAGTCGATCAATCTGGCCTACAAGCTGGTTTCTTCGCAGAACGACCCTGAAGTCGATGCGATCCTCAACAACGTAATTCTGATGCTGTGGCCCACGCTGAACCCTGACGGACAGAACGAAGTCGTGGCGTGGTACCGCAAAAACGTGGGCACGACGTACGAGGTGAGCCCGCTGCCCGACCTGTACCAGGAGTACGTGGGCCACGACAACAATCGCGACGGCTACATGAACAATATGCTGGAGTCACAGGATGTTACGCGGACCGAGCTCGAATGGGACCCCGTCATTTTCTATTGTCACCATCAAACGGCTCCGTTTCCGACGCGAATCTTTATTCCTCCGTTCGTTGAGCCGATTTCATCGAACATTCATCCGCTGATGGCGCGCTGGCTGAGTGTGATGGGGACGAGCATGGCGGCCTACCTGGATGAGCACGGCATGCCTGGCGCGGTGAACCGGGTGGGCTTCGACAACTGGTATCCGGGATTCCTGGATTTCACGCATATTTTCAGAAACAGCATTTCGTTTTTCACGGAGACGGCGCTTTACCGCTACGCGACGCCGCGATTCTATCCGGTGGATGAATTCCCGAAGGAGCAGCGCGGTTTGCGTTCGGAGATTTTTTACAGCAGCCCGTGGAAAGGCGGCTGGTGGCGCTTGCGGGACGCCGTCAACTATATGGAGGGCGCGTCGATGTCGGTGCTGGACACCGCCGCGAAATATCGCGAAGAGCTTCTCTATAACCGCTATCAGGCGGCGCGGGACAACGTTGAGCGGTTCCGCAAGGAAGCGCCTTTCGGATACGTCATTCCGAGAGAGCAGCGGGACCTGCCGACAACGGCCACGCTGGTGCAAAAACTCATGATCAACGGCATCGAGGTGCAGCAAGCCACGAAGCCCTTCCACACGAACGGCCGTGAATACGCGCCCGGGACTTGGGTGGTGCTGATGGATCAGCCGTTTTCGCCACTGGTGAAGGAATTGTTCGAGCCACAGATGTATCCGGATCTGCGCGAAACGCCAAGCAGCCCGCCGAAATTGCCGTACGACGTGACGGGCTGGACGCTGCCAATGCAGATGGGCGTGCAGGTGGCGCCAGTCCTGCAACCGATCGGAACAGCGGAGCGCGGCGCATTGGAGAAGCTTGAAAAATTCACGCCGCCTGCAGGGAGCGTGAGCGGAACGGGAAGCGTGTACGTCTTGAGCCGCAAGTCCAACGCAAGCTTCAAACTGTTGAACGAAGTACTTGCGAGCGGAGGCCACGCCGGTTTCGCGCCTGGCGAAACTGAAACTTCCGATGGGGTCGAAACTGGCGCGATTGTGGTGTCGGGCATGGAGCGCGACAAGGTCGACGGAATTGCCAAGGAGAATTCGCTCGCGCTCAAAGCGGTCGCGGCGGCGCCGAAAGACTCCATCAGCGTGAAGAAAGCGCGCGTGGGCCTGTATCGGGCGTGGGTTCCGTTCATCGATGAGGGTTGGACGCGGTGGATCCTGCAAAATTTTAAGTTCGATCCGGTCACGTTGCGCAACGGCGATATGCAAGCTGGAAATTTGCGCGAGAGGTTCGACGCCATTCTGATTCCGGATGGTTCGCCAGAAGCCATTTTGAACGGTTTCGGAGCCGGCAGCGTACCGGGAGAGTACGTGGGAGGGATTGGCGAACTCGGCGTGATGGCGCTGCGAGAGTTCGTGCTGGCGGGTGGGACGCTGATCGCGTTCAACAATGCGTCGGTGTTCGCTGTCGATCAACTGGGCTTGCCGGTGAAGAATGTGCTGTCTGGGCTGAAAGATGAGGAGTTTTTCTGCTCCGGCTGCTTGTTGCGCGTCGAAGTGCAGGATATGGCGCATTCGGCGACGTGGGGACTACCACACGATCCGATCGTGATGTTTGAGCGGGGCCCGGCGTTCGAAGCCAAGGAGGGTTTTCGGGGACGTGTGCTGGCGGCGTACCCGAAAGACGAGAGCCCGCTGATGAGCGGGTACTTGCTGCATCCGGAGCGCATCCAGGGAAAGGCCGCAGCTCTGGAGGTGCAATACGGCAAGGGACGCGTCTATTTGCTGGGATTCCGGCCACAATGGCGCGGGCAGTCGCACGGTACTTACAAATTTTTCTTCAACGCATTCTACGAATCACAGGGGCTCTCGAAGCCGGGACCAGTGACGCAGATGAAGGGCGGGGAGACACCAGCGCCGCACCAAGAACCAACGCAGGCTAAGCCAACGGCCCAGTGAGCGTAAACGAGAATTGGTATATCGGCGGTGATGTACGAGTCGCGATCAGACTTGGGACGTGCTAGGTCTGGTCGATGAGGCGATGGTGAATCGCGTAGAGGGCGAGTTCGAGTCGGTCGGAAACGCCTAGTTTATCGAAGATGTTGTGCAGGTGATTTTTTACAGTCTGCTCGCTGATGAAAAGCTTTTCGCCGATTTCTTTGTTGCGGAAGCCCTGGGCGACAAGCTGGACGATTTCCTTTTCACGATCGCTGAGGAGGGGCTTTTCGCGGCGCGGGCCAGATTCGGAGGACTTCGAAAAAGCCTTCATGACTTCAGCGGTCATGCGATTGTCGAGCCAGATTTCGCCGGCGTGAACTCGGTGAATGCTCTTCACCAAAAGATCTGTGGCTGACTGCTTGAGAACCACGCCGCGAGCGCCGAGGCGCATGGCGCGAACAACGTCGCGATCATCTTCGGCGGCGGTGAGAACGATGACGCGCGTGGGGAGCGTATCGAAATTGACTTCTTCGAGGACCGCAAGGCCGTCTTTATCGGGCATGCGGAGATCAAGCAGCAAGATTTCCGGCTTGAGCTTGGCGAGAAGCTTGATGCACTCAGCGCCGTTCTGCGCTTCGCCGACGATAGTGATATCCTCGTCAGAATCGAGGAGTTTGCGAAGGCCATCGCGAAAGATCGCGTGGTCATCGGCTAGCAGGACGCGAATTTGTTGTTTAGTTTTGGCCATGTCAACCGAGCGGAACCTCGATAGTCAGTCGAGCTCCATGGCCGGGGTTTGACTCTACAGTCAACAGGCCCCCCACGGTACGCGTACGCTCCTTGATGGAAATCGGACCCAATCGCAGGCGGTCGAGCTCATCCCCAGTGAACCGGCCGGCGAAACTGAAACCTTCGCCGTTGTCGTCAACTACCAAAACGATGCGACTGTCATCCTGCGACAGTTTTACCACGACATGGGAAGCCTTCGCATGCTTTTTTATGTTGTTGAGTGCTTCACGGTAAATCTGGAAAATCTCGCGGCAGACGCGGTCGGGAGCGTGGAGGTCGGCGGACTCGATCATGACGTCGAGGGCCAGGCTGGATTCGTTGCGGTAGCGCTCGGCGAAACCCTGCATTAAATCGACGAGATCGGCGCTCTGGACGCGGAGGGGGCGCAGGTCGGTGACCATGCGGCGGAGCTCAGCGGACTCATTCTTAACGGTGTGCTGGAGGTTGCCGAGGTTGGCTTCGGCCTGGTCGGGTGACGAAGCGACTCTACGGCGGAGGACGTCGAGCTGGATTTCGATGCTGAGAAGGGTCTGGAGAATGCCGTCATGGAGGTCGCGGGAGATGCGGCTGCGTTCGCCTTCAATGGCGCGGGCGCGGAGATGGCGGAGAAGGAATACGTTTTCGAGCGAGGGGCCGATGTGGCGGGAGATGCGCTCGAGCCAGGCCAGGTCAGGGCGTTCGAAGGGCTTGCGGCCGTTGATTAGAAAGAGGCGGCCGGCGGGCTGGCCCATCTGGTCGAAGGCCACGGAGAGCATGGAGCGCATGTGGAGTTCCTGCTGGGTGGGGCCGGGAAGGCGTGGAAGGGTGGCGAGGCGGCGGCCATCGCGGCGGTCCCAGCCGAAACCGTTGCCAGCGCCTTCGAGGCTGTTCCAGCAGACGGTGGCGTCCATGTCGTCAAGCAGGAATCCATCGGCACGGGCCAGGGAGTAGCTCTCGGGGACCAGCCGCTCGCTTTCACCGGCTTTAAGGCGCCAGAGGTAGATGCGTTCGAGATCGGTGTCGCGATAGGCGAGGAGAGCGACTTCGACATGGAAAGCGCGGGCCAGTTCGTCGAGAAGGAGGCGCAGCGATTCGGCCAGGCCCTGGTCGACCTGAAGGGTGGCTGTAATGCGAGAGAAGAAGTCGTTTTGCGAGGCGAAGTGGCGGCTGCGGTCGGCCAGGAAGGCCAGGGCTGCCCCCCCTGCAAACGTGCCGCCAACGAGACCCACCCAAGCGATGACGCGCATCCAGCCGATCTCGCCTTTTACGGCGGTGAGCAAGACCAAGATTAGCGCGAGAGCACCAGCAAGGGGGATGGTAGCGCGGAGTCCCCAGCGCATGCCCGCGACCCAGCAGACGAACAGGTACGGAAACCAGACTGGGACGGAAAGCGGGCTGATGTACATGAAAAAGCCGAGAGCCAGAAGATCGAAGGCGATTGGCAGATGCCAGGAGCGTTTGCGGAGGAAACGCTCGAGGGGAATATTTGCGAGAGAAAGGATTAGATAAGCGACTAGGAAAGTGATGGATCGTTTGGCTGCCTGCGGATCCGGCTGTTGCAGCAACGCCAAAATCGAAAGCAAAACGATAATTGGGCGCGCGTAGACGATTTGCCGCTCGAGATGGCGGCGATCCGTTTCGTGGGGGCTCATGCGCGGGGACGCGATTCCTCTGGAATAGTCTAGCAAGACGCGGAGGGCGGGAGAGGCGGCGTATCCAGCTTGCAACGATTAAGACAACGCTTAGGGAACGCTGGGAGTGCCCGATAGTGGAGTGTTCACGATCTCGCATTGCCCCACAGGACAACGCTTCGCGTGGATAGAGTAATTTGCCTATGTGCCGCTGACAAACTTTTTGCCAGAGATAACTGTTTCCACGGCGGTGAGCAGCTCGCTCTCAGCCATGGTTTTGACAACGTAGCCCCAAGCGCCAAGGCTAAGCGCTTCTTGCACGATTTCAGCAGATGATTCCTGGCTTAGGAATATTATCTTGGATTCCGGGGCAAGTTTGCGAATTTGCCGAGCGGCTTCGATTCCACTTAGCGTTGGGAGTCCGATGTCCAGTAGAATCAAATCCGGCTTCAGTTCCACCGCTTTCTGAACCGCTTCCAATCCATCTGACGCTTCACCCACGACCTGCAACTCTGGTTTCATTAGTATCTTGGAAGACACAAAATCGCGCCAAGGTTCGAAGTCGTCGACGACGAGAACGCGAAACGGCTGACGTGCGGACATCCCGCTAGCTCCAGTCGAACTACACGTTCTACGTATCTGAAAACAAACTGCGACTTTCTTCCACTTTAAGGCATTGGAACCAATCGGACGCCCACTCGGTCTCCATTGGTGGCCGGATATGCCGCCGCGATTCATTTGCGGCAGACTAATTTGCTGGCAACGCTGGGCAAATGCAACCAAACTGTTTCTGAATCTGGGCTAACCAGCTAACCTGCCGTAAGAAAAGCAGTTATTCAAATTTCTAACCTACTGTGGTAATAATCTCCCGCATTCCGCGGCTAGGGGTTCCCATGCAGGAGCACGGACAAGCAGGGCGGTTTGTTCGTTTTGGATCCTTCGAGGCTGATCTCCAAGAAGGCAAACTCACCAAAATGGGAAGCCGAGTTCGTCTTCAAGAACAGCCGTTTCGGATTCTTGCGCAGTTGCTGGAGCGTCCCGGTCAGCTGGTCACCAGGGAGGAGATCCGTCAGAAGCTGTGGTCGCACGATACGTATGTGGGGTTTGACGACGCGTTGAACACCGCTGTGCGGAAACTGCGCGAGGCCTTGAACGATTCAGCTGACAATCCCAGGTTTCTGGAAACTGTTCCCCGCCGGGGCTACCGTTTTGTAGCTCCGGTGGATTGGCCGCCTGAACCGCAAGCCGCGGCCACAATCAACTCTCACACCCGTCGATACCCGTATCTTTGGCTTGCCGCTGCTTTGATGGTGGCAGGCATAGCCGCTGCAGGGTTTTGGCATCTTCGCCGACTAGGCTCCCGGATCGCTCCTGAAGACACGATCGTTCTGGCCGATTTTGCCAACAGCACGGGCGATGCAGTCTTCGACGACACGCTGAGGACGGCGCTCAGCATGTCCCTAAAGCAATCGCCTTTCCTCAATGTGCTCTCGGACAGTGAAGTAGCGAAGACCTTGAAACGGATGACCCGCCCTGCTGGCACAAAGTTGACGCCGGAGGTGGCGCGCGAGCTTTGTGAGCGAGCAGGCAGCAAAGCCTATCTCACCGGGGCGATTGGCAGTTTGGGCAGCAAATACGTGCTGGAGTTGAAGGCGGTAAATTGCCAGAGCGGAGACACTTTGGCCGAGGAGCAAGTGACGGCGTCGTCCAAGGAGAACGTGTTGGACGCACTGGGCCAGGCGGCATCGAAAGTGCGCGGCGAACTGGGCGAATCGCTGGCTACTGTCGAAAAGTTTGATACACCGCTGGCAGAGGCCACCACGTCTTCGCTGGAGGCACTGAGAGCGTACAGCCTTGGCAGGAAGGCCCACAGTGAGAAAGGCACCGCCGCGGCTCTGACGAGCAGTAAACGTGCGATCGAGCTTGATCCGAATTTTGCGATGGGCTACTTGGAAGTGGGTATCGAATACATCCATCTCGGCGAGGCAGGACGGGCCAGTGAATACTTCAGCAAGGCATTCCGGTTGCGGGAACATGCCAGCGAGTGGGAAAAACTGACGATCGCCGCCGCATACTATCAGGGCGTAACAGGGGAAGTGGATAAGGCGGCCAAAACATACCAGGAGCAGATTGAAAGCTACCCACGAGATTTCCGAGCGTACGGAAATTTGGGCATAGTGTTCTCCCATCAAGGACAGTATGAGAAAGCCACGGAGATGATGACCCAGGCCTTGCGCCTCGCACCTACTAGTTGGTTAGGTAATTACACAAATCTCGCCAACTACGCTCTTGCCTTGCAACGATTTGATGAAACGCGGCAAGTCATCCACGAGGCGCAGACACGAAAAACGGATGATTTCATCCTCCACAACACTCTTTACGCTCTTGCCTTTCTCGGAGGGGACTCCGGGGCGATGGCGGAACAGCAACAGTGGTATGCAGACAAGCTCGAATACGAGAATTTTGGACTGGCGCTCGCATCCGACACCGAGGCGTATGGAGGTCATCTTGCGAAAGCGCGGGAACTGACCAAGCGGGCTGTCGACTCCGCAGTACGGGCTGACAGCAAGGAACTTGGGGCACTTTGGCAGGCGATTGCTGCTCAGCGCGAAGCGGCTTACGGCAACGAGAGAAAAGCGCGGCAGGCAGCGGCGGAGCCCTTGGAGCTTGCTCCCGAGAGTCAGAGCGTCGAGAGCGAAGCCGCGCTTGCGTTTGCCATGGCGGGCGACACGGCACGAGCTGAGTCCTTGGCACAAGACTTGGGGAAACGCTTCCCGCTGGACACACAGATGCAATCGCTTTGGCTGCCGGCGATTCAAGCGCAAGTGGGGCTGAAAAGAAAGAATCCGGCTCTTGCGCTCAGTTCTCTGCGAGTTGCTTCCCCCATTGAGTTGGGGCAGATCTCGTTCGTCAATAATCTTTCCTGCCTCTATCCAACATTCATTCGTGGAGAAGCGTACTTAGCGGCCGGACAAGGCGGTGCCGCCGCCGCCGAGTTCCAAAAGATTCTCGATCACAGCGGAATTGTCTGGAACTGCTGGACGGGAGCGTTAGCACATCTGGGAGTGGCTCGCGCCCACGCTTTGAAAGCGAAATCCTTGCAGGGAGCGGATGCGGACGCCGCCCGCGCCAAAGCGCTCGCCGCCTACAAAGACTTCCTCGCACTGTGGAAGGACGCCGACCCTGACATTCCCGTCTTCATCGCCGCAAAGGGCGAATACGCGAAGCTAGAATGACCATCTGAATTGCCAGAGAATGTCAGGCAGATGTGGCTCCCGAGTAGTAGCACAATTGAAGACCGTCCTGTCGCGGGTCTTTGGCGGAATTCCAATCTCGGTGACAGACCGCGTAAGCTTAGGGGATAATTTTGCGCGGGGACGCGATTCCTCTGGAAATAGTTTAGCAAGGGGAGGAGCGGGCGCGAGGCGGCGTATTCGGGTTTCGACGATTTAGGCAACCCAGGGAGAGTTCGCGCCGATGGCTGTTTGAGAGATCCTTTGCGCGGCTGGACGGTAGGTCAGTTTCCGACTGCGCGTTTATCAGCCTTTGTCGTCGAATAGCTTGGTTATAGTCTATTTTCAGCTATTTTTGCGTGACTTGCTCTGAGTGGAGCATTCGCTGAGCGCGGAGCCAAGAAGTATGGCATCGAAGTTCACCGCGAAGTCTGTATTCGTCGGGCTGTCACTATCGTTCTGTGCCTGGTTCCCATTTGCGTTGGCCTCGCCTCAAGTATCGCGGTCATCCGAATCTAGCTATGGATGTTGTGTCTATGACCCAAATCCACAGCAAATTTGGAATCGCCTTTTTTCCATACTTTTCATTCGGAAACACAAGGGTGAAACCTATGGCGTGGACGAACTCGATCCGTTGCTTTGGACAGATACACAGTTCTTACTCAGTGAGCCTTCTCACGGCTCTGCACTCCTTATACTTGACGAGTTTTTAGAAGCTAAGGGCCAAAATCAAATTCATGACGCAGTCAAGAAGGCCGTTCTGGAGCACGATCTTTGGGCGGTGTTCGATTGGTCGGCCTTGACAAATACTGATCACCCGGAACAACGACGAGAACTTCAGATTCGTTTAGCTGAGGTTATGCGCCGCATCGCGCTGAGCAAGAATGAAATTGCGTCACTGCCGGATAACTACAAAGCCGCCGTGGAATCTCGCGAATTCGCACAGCAGTACGACCAGGGTCATCGGGATCGCGCCTTTTTGCCACCAGACCTGTTCCAAGCGGAGGGCGACTGGGTATGTATTATTGGAAGTTTGGGTGCCCCGGTTGCGAAGCTCCACACAATGACATTTTCTGGGCGCTCTCGTTTCATTGAATTCATCCGCCTTCCACAAGGGCGTAAGGCAACACTCGACTATCTGCATGCCCTGAGAGATTACCCAGACCCGTGGGGCAGGAGGACCATGGGCGACAAAATGGATTCAAGTCGCGCTGTGCCGCAATTTCCCGCTGGAACAGAATTGGCCCTGGTCCGCCAGATGAACCTTTTCGATCACGATGGCTCACTTGTGAGTGCTCCAATTACTGAAAGCGTACAGATAAGGGTGTTCCACAACGTTCCGGCGAATGGTCCAAACTGGCAGTACGACCAAAACGCTGCTGCGACATCGCAAGATGTGTACGAAATCAAGCTGAATCGGACGAACCTGTTTGCCGGGAAATCAGGTGGGCTGGGAGCCGTGACTCGTAACGATCAAGATTTCCGCATTCTTCAGTCCCACGGCTTCGATTTCGACGGACCCGTAAGAACTTTGGACGGCTGTGCCAAGTGCCATACGGGCTCCGGAATTTATTCTGTTCGAAGCATTGCCTCACTGCTAAAGCCGAGCCAAGCTCAGGGGGGAGCCACAGACGCTTATCGCAATGAGGCAACGACGACGCTTTTCTGGAAACGGGACCGATACGACTGGGGACTTCTAAACGGTTATTGGAAAATCGTTCCAGTGCAAGGACCTAGACAATAGGACATTCCGCAAAACCCCTACCTGCTCACCACTGCCACTCCTCTCAAATGTTCGGCTAATTCCATGCGCCCTGCACTGTCAACTCCTCGTAAGTCGAATGATCGGAAGATGATCGGCCACGCGCATTGGGCACAGTTCCCTTCCATGCAAGAGAGTGAGTAAACTTGGACGGTCGCTTTGTGCGGCGCGGCCAAAGTTCCGCACGTAGCGATTCGGCAGGAGCGTGCATCAAAATATTTATGAAGTTTAAGAAGATTGAACCGGATGCTTTTGTGTGTACGACGTCGGCTGCGCGGCCGTTTGGCTGCATGGAATTGTGGGCGGGAAACGAGAGGGCGCATCGTACGCTGGAGTTGGCTGGGTTGGAAGCGGACGTCATCGCCATACCGTCAGGGGCGGATAGAGGCGGAGACCTTTCTGCGGTGTTTTCTTGCAGCGACAATATTGCGCGGGTGGTGCTGGCGGATTGTGTGGGGCATGGATATGTGGCCAGCGGAGTGGCGCGGCACGTCCATCACTTGCTGCACAAATTTCAGGATGTTCGAGATACGGCGGGGTTACTGGCTTCTTTGAATGACGAGTTCACTTTGGACGCGGAGAAATCGAAAGGCCCGCTGCGGCTGACAACCGTGGTGACCGGGACATTTGATGGCGGGACGGGAGAGTTTAATTTTGCGTATGCGGCTCATCCGCGGATGCTGCTGTGGCGGGCGCGAGAGAACAAGTTTTATGAGTTGGGAGAGGGGATGGAAAATTTACCGCTCGGCTTCGTCACGGGAGAAATGTATAGCGAGCAGAGCGTTCGGCTTCAGCCGGGGGACATGATTTTGGCATTTTCGGATGGCGCGACCGAAGTGCAGTCACCTGGTGGCGAGCAGCTGACGCCACAGGGATTTCTGCAGTTGGCGGAATCGACTTTGGCAAAGATGCAAAGGCCCGTCCGGCTTCCTGACTTTTCCGCGGCTTTGCTGGAAGGCGTGCAGCTTCACAGAGGAAGTTCGGAGCTTGAGGACGACGTGACCTTGCTGACTTTGCGGCGCTTGGGCTGAGGACGCCGGCGCAAACCATCAAAAATGAATTAAGACGGGCACGGCGTGCCGTGCCCCTACGGGATTTGCAAGAAGGCTCGGGTTACGGCGCGGGCTGCGCGGGCGGATGCTCCGCAAAGTACTGATCGAGGCTGGAGCGGAATTCGGCTACGGCTTGCTGGACGTTTTTGTCGAGGGCCGCAACAACCGCGCCAACATCTTTTCCGCTGGCGGGTTCATCGTGCGTATAAAAATGTGTCCAAACCGAAGTGCCTGTCTTGATGTTGCGTAGCTCCAGCTCCATGGTGACCCGGCCGACGATGGGGGCTCCGGAGACTTCCTTGAAGTCATAGAGCCGCCCGTGCAAGAGAAACTCTCCGCGAATGTCGCTGCGCAGCGTATAGACGCCGCGATAATGGCCGGAGGCGCGGAACTGCCGAAGAATGACTTCCGCGATCATCTCCGTGGGAGGCTCCGACCAACGTTGATACTCGTAAGTCCCCATGCTCTCGCCGCCGGAACTGTAAACGATTTGGTCCGCGCGATAGAGGGCTGGACCCGTGAGGCGTCCAATCAGCAGCGTGATGGGAACAGGATTGGGGTTTGCGGCGGGCGCCAGGTCGCCGGGAACCGTGAGCTGATAGTATTTGCTCGGCCGGGCGGCGCCACATCCCGCTGCCAAACCCACGCCCAGTACAAGTATTGAGAGCTTGATTTTCGCCGTCATTGTCGTTCGAAGAATCGAAAGTTGGCGGCCGACCCGAGGCAGTTGGGTGGACGGTTCATTGGTTCTCGTCATGAGTTGCTTATTTCCTCGCTTCATTTGTGCTCACCAGGTTTGTGATCGGGTGGATTAGTGGCGCGAATGAGAGTGTAGGGACGCTTCTTGATGGTTTCCGTGAACTCCTTGAGATTCTGGGAGACGCGGCGGAAATTATCGAGGAGTTCGTCGATATTCTCGGAGTTGACGTCGAGCGTTTGGTTCACTTGCCGGGTAATATCGGTAAGGGTCGTCAGCGACTTGCGAAGCTCAATGACGGCCTGGCGAACGTCGGCGCGATTTTCTCCGAGCACCTGGTCTATGTGGTCGAGGGCTTTATTGGCTTCTTCCGAAGTCTTGTGCAAATCCTGAAGAAGCGGTTCGATTTTCTTGCTCGCAGCATTAAAGTGCTGAATAGTGGACTTTATTTCAGGGCGGTTTTCTTCAATCATGCCGCGAGTGTCCGCCAGAGTGGCGGAAAGATTTGCGCGATTCTGGGCGTTCAGCAGGTCATTGACTCGCTCTACCGTTACTTTCAGCTCCGTGGCACGTTCGTTCAGCGATTGAATCAGTTGCTTCGCTTGCGGCGCGAGGTCGTTGATTTGAGCGGTGAGGGCGTTGAAATCGACATAAGGATCCGCTTGCAACAAAGCGCCAGGCGGAGCGAGAGCGGTTTGCGCCCCGCCTGGAAAAATCTCCAGATGATTGTCTCCCAGGGGACTCATGCTCATGATCTTGGCGTGGCTGTCTGTCTTGACGGGCAGATCGGTTTGGACGCTGAAAACCACGTCGATTTGTGAAGGATTTTTTGGGTCGATGGCAAGTTTTTCCACCCGGCCTACTTTGGGGCCGCCTGCGTAGCGAACGGTCGCGCCCTGCTCGAGCCCGCCGGCGAATGGAAAGTAAGCGTGATACGTCTTCGCGCTGCGGCCAAAGACACCGGAAATGGCGAAGACCATGCCGATGAGGACCGCGGCGGCGGCGATAACGAAGAGTCCCACGAAAACCTGGTCGCGCTTCCCTGCCATCACGTCCTCTTTCTCCTGCTAGTGCTCGTCACAAGTGGCGGTCTTGCGTGAGCATTTGCAGATAATCCATTTCGCGGGCCACTTCCGGCTCGGGCACGCGGTCCAGAAATTGCCGCACGCGCGGGTGTGTGCTCGCACGCATTTCCGCGGTCGTGCCTATGGCCACCACATGGCCTTTGTCGATGAGCACCATGCGATCGGCAATCAAGTAGGCGCTGGCCAATTCGTGTGTGACCACGATGATAGTCATGCGGAAAGCCTGCTTCAATTCCAGGATGAGTTGGTCGATGCCGGCCGCGATAATCGGATCCAATCCTGCCGACGGCTCATCGAAGAAAAGAATCTCTGGGTCCATCGCCAGCGCACGAGCCACGGCGGCACGCTTCTTCATGCCGCCGCTGAGTTGCGATGGCATGTAATACTCAAATCCGGCAAGGCCGACTTGCTCAAGTTTCAGCCGCAGCATGATTTCGATCGTGGAGTCTTCGAGCTTGGTGTGCTCGCGCAGCGGCAAGGCTACGTTTTCGCCCACCGTCATGGAACCAAACAACGCACCGCCCTGAAACGACATACCAATCTTTTTGCGAATCTCGTCCATCTCCGAATCGTCAATCGCCGCGATGTTTTTACCTTTGATCCAGATTTCCCCGGAGCTTGCTTTTTCCAGGCCGACGAGCGTCCGCAAAAGGGTGCTCTTTCCGGAGCCGGAGCCTCCGAGTATCACCAGCGTCTCCCCGCGCATCACGTCAAAAGTAATGCCGTGCAGAATCTCGACCTCGCCATAACTCACGCGCACGTCGCGGAGCGAGAGCATCACGTCCGAATCGAGCGAATTCGTGCTTTCAATTTCTGTTGGCAAGGTCACTCTTCCCTAACTACCGCTGATAAAAAAGAACAGGGTCGTAAATACCAGATCCACAAGCACGACAAGAAAGATCGACACCACAACCGCTCGAGTGGTGGAGCGACCGACTTGCTCCGCGCCCGCGCCCGTGTCGAGTCCCTCCTGACATCCGACGGCGGTGATGGTAATACCAAACATCACGCTCTTCACCAGTCCGGTCATGATGTCGCGCAGGAGCAGCGAATCCAGCGAGGCCTGAATATAACGTGCAAACGTAAAATCGGCCTGAGCTACGCCGAAAAGAGAGCCGCCAAGAATTCCCATGGCATTAGCCCAGATCGTAAGGCAAGGCAGCATCAGAATCATGGCCAGAAATTTCGGCGTAACCAAAAAACGGATCGGACTGATGGCCATGGTTTCCAGCGCATCGATTTCTTCCGTGACCTTCATGGTGCCGATTTCGGCGGCAAACGCCGAGCCCGAGCGGCCGATGACTACGATGGCGGTGATGAGCGGGCCAAGTTCGCGCGACATGGAAATCGCGACGGCTGTGGCGACATAGCTTATCGCACCAAATCGCCGCAACTCATACGCAGCCTGAAGCGCGAGAATCAATCCAATGAAGAATGTAATCAGCGAGAGAATCGGCAGAGCGCGAACGCCCACATCCATGGCCTGCGATACAGCGCGCTGCACACGAAGTGGTTTTCCTTGGAATGGCCCTACGAAGGTGTAGTAGGCCGCGCGACCGCCGAGCGACGCGAGTGAACCGACGTAGGCAAGGCTGTTCGTTACACTGCCGCCGATTTGTGACACAAATTCCATCGCTAGTCTGTGTGACTCATTCTCCGGTAACGCAATTCAGTGAAACTCAAGAAAACTCTCCGCCTAGTTATACAACTGCTAGCCCGCCAGCGCCTGTTCTTCGTTATCGTAGACTTCAAAAATCTTCAACAAACGCGAGAGTTGCAAGACTTCACGCGCGGAGGTGCTCAATCCAAACAAGATGAAGCGCGAGCCGACGTCGCGGGACGCCTTCAGACCTTCGACCAGAGAAGCGACGCCGGAGCTGTCGATGTAGCGAACCTTGCTGAGATTCATAACCACACGCGGAGTGCGAATTTCCCGCATTTCGCGCAGCAGCGCTTTGCGAACGGCGGGCGAGTTCGCCAGGTCGATGTCTCCCGACACATCGAAAATCGTGGTCTTATCAAGTTGCCGGCTAGAAATCTGCACAGTGTAATCTCCTTCAAGCTGTTACGAGTTCGAGTCCTGCTTCGCGGCGCGCACGTACTTGACCAAGCGGAGGCGGTTGGTCCCCTTCGCGCGCTTGTATTCGACGACGTCCATGCTTTGTTGAATAAAATGTAGACCGAGTCCACCCGGCTTTACTTCTTCGAGCGCTCGCATGCACAGTTGCGCGCGGTTTATGGAGGGGCCGCGATCACACAGCAGGATTTCGAGTCCCTCGGACGACGGAGTGGCCTGCCGGTGGACAGAGCGGAAGAACATCTCAATCGGACGGTCGGGCCGGCCGTTGTAGGAATGCCGGATAATATTCGTCAGCGCTTCGTCAACAGCGCGAGTGACCGCGCGGCAATCTGGCGCGGAAAATCCGAACGCTTCCGTCAATCGTTCCACCGCTCCGCGTACCGCACAAAGCAAACTGGGATCGCTAGGCAACTCCAGCCTCAGCAGCAAGCCGCGGCTCAAGTCCCCGTTGCGCTCTCTGGCTTTGCTTCGCCGCGCTGGATGGAGGATTTTCATGTGAAACTCAATTTCTCCCCCGCGTTGATTCGACTCCAGAGCAAACACCTTTCATGCTCTGATCTTCGCTCTGCAAATACGTCGCAAAAAACTTCAGCCGCTCTTAACGTGCCACGAAAAGCTATGCCCGCTTGCAACGCTCTTCGAAGAGGCCCAAAAAGCGCCGCCGATTCCAAATGCTCGCGGAAGGCCACTCCCAGCAGCCACGGAGAACAGATGCGAAACGGCGGGTCCTCAGGCCTGGGCTGAGTTTTGCTTAGCGTACTGTAAGCGTTTGGGGCCGCTTCTTGCAATGCCCGCAATGAAACTTGGATGCTCGACGCGGGTGCTTAGATTCACGGAAAGCGACGGCCGAGGCGCCCGGCCGTTTTCTTCGCAAATTGGTCGAGAAGCTTGCGTTCGCCGGAAGCATTTCTGAGCCGCTTTTCCATCGCGAGAAAGTAGCGTAAACTAGGTAAATCAAACGGTGGTGGGAGTAGCTCAGCTGGTAGAGCGTCGGTCTGTGGCACCGAATGTCGCGGGTTCAATCCCCGTCTCCCACCCCAACCCGTTCTGACAAATAGCCCTTCTACTTTCCACATAACATGATTTTCACTTCGTACTTAAGGAAGGTGCGGTCCGCTGTAAGCAGCAGCATATTTTCCATGCGAGCTTGGGCGATGAGCATGCGGTCAAACGGGTCTCGGTGATGCTGTGGGAGTTCACCGGCCGCAAGCGAATGGAAATGTGTGATGTCCAAGGGACGCAGGGCCAGCAAACCGATGGCGCCGGGGACGAACTGCGAAGGGGGCTTCGGGAGAGCGAGCGCACCGAGGGCGTACTTGATGGCAATTTCCCAGGAGCTGGCTGCAGAAAAATAAAGTTCGCTTGCGCTAGAAGAGAGCAAGTCCCGGGCTTTTTGGTTCAGCTTGTGCTCGGCGCCGAGACTCCAGAGGAAGATGCTCGTATCCAGCAGATATTTCATGCTTTCTTTTTCGGCCGCTTCCTTTTGCCTTCGAAAGCGGCGAGAAGTTCCTCTGGCAGCGGAGCGTCAAACTCTGCCGGGATGGTCATCTGGCCGGTAAAGGCTCCGAGCTTGCGCTTAGTACCGGTAGCTGCTGCAGGGACTAAACGGGCGACAGGAACACCGCGATTCGCGATGGTGATCTCTTCACCAGCAGCGACGCGTCGCAGGAGGCGCGAGAACTGGGTTTTGGCTTCGTGGGTATTCACGGCTTTCATAGGATTATAGTGGACTAAGTTACTAGACTAAGTCAAGTGCGGCAAGGTTTCAGCAACGGACGAAACGTGAACGGCCCGAAACGGCAGAGCTCCCATTGCGTGAGGACAGAGGCTAAACCTTCCTTGTTTTCCCAGACTCCAGTAGTCTAAAGCCCTTCGGACTGACATTCTTAACAAAGGGAAACTAACTCCGCCGATGATCTTGATTCAATGTGGTGCCATATTGTTCGACATGGATGGCGTGCTGGTGGATTCCACGCCCGCGGTCGCGCGCGTTTGGACCAGCTGGGCGTTAGAACACGGTTTGATTCCCCACGAAGTCGTACGCAAAGCACATGGCAGGCCGAGCCTCGCTACGATCATCGAGTTGCTGCCGCACGGCGATCACGACGCCGAAAATCGTGAAGTAGAACGCCTGGAAATTGAGGACATCGCGGATGTCGTGGCGCTCCCCGGAGCCTTGGACCTCTTACAAACCATTCCGGAAGCCCGCTGGACCATCGTGACCTCCGCGAGTCGACGGTTGGCGGAGGTGCGTTTGCGCGCGGCAGGATTGCCGGTCCCTAGACATCTCGTCACCGCCAGTGATCTCCAGCGTGGCAAGCCCTTCCCCGATCCCTACTTGAAAGGCGCCCAGATACTGGGAATTTCCCCGGCGGATTGCGTTGTTGCGGAAGATGCCGCCTCGGGAGTCCGCTCGGGCAAAGCCGCAGGCGCGCGCGTACTCGGATTGCTCACCACCTCGACAGAGGAAGAGCTTTCAAGCGCAGGAGCAGATTGGATTGCGGCGGATTTAAGCGCTCTTTCTCTCAACCCCCAAGGACAAACAGCCGGCCTCACGTTTCGCCTGCAAGAGAGGAAGTAGCGCGAGGCCGCAACAAAAGAGATACAATTCTGCGTTTCGTTGAGTGGCCTAATTCGATCCGATGGGGGAATGTCGCGATGAGCATTTCGAAGTGCTGCAAGTTTTTCCTGGCGTTGGCTTTGTCTTTGATGGCGTTGCCTCTCAGCTTGCCGGCTCAGGATAAGGACGCAAAACCCGCTGAAAAGCCGGCAGACGCAGCAGCTGCAGCAACGCCCGCGCCGAAGGAAGAATCGTCCGTTACGGACCACTCGATCAAGATCGGCTCGCAAACGATTCCCTACAAAGCGACGGCGGCAACCATTCTCTTGAAAAATGAAAAGGACGAGCCCATCGCGCTGCTCTACTCGACGGCCTACACGCGCAGCGACGTAAAAGATCCGAGCACCCGCCCCATTGCATTTGTCTACAACGGCGGCCCGGGCTCTGCGTCCGTGTGGCTGCACATGGGCTCGTTTTCGCCAAAGCGCGTCGTGACCGTGAATGCCGACGCGACACCACCCGCGCCATACAAGCTTGTGGACAACGCGAATTGCCTGCTCGACAAAACAGATTTGGTCTTCGTCGACCCTGTAGGCACGGGCTTCAGCCGCGCCGTGGGCAAAGCGCAGGACAAGGATTTTTGGGGCGTTGATCAGGACGTGAAGTCGCTCGCGCAATTCATCAATACCTACGTGAGCCGCAACAATCGCTGGAACTCACCTAAGTTTTTGATCGGCGAAAGCTACGGCACTTTCCGTTCGGCGGCGCTTTCGAGCTACCTGCAATCGCACGACGGCATGGATTTCAACGGCATCGTCCTGATTTCTTCCGTGCTGGACCTCGGAACAATTTCCTTTAATCCCGGCGAAGATATGCCTTACGTGTTTTATCTGCCCAGCTACGCGGCGACGGCGTGGTATCACAAGATGCTCAAGGATCGCCCCTATAATCTGCCCGCGTTTCTCGAGGAAGCGCGAAACTTTGCGCAAACAGGATATCTAAACGCGCTCGTGAAAGGCGAGAAGCTAGGCGCCGCAGAGAAAGCCGAAGTCGCGAAACAACTTTCCCGCTACACCGGATTGAGCGAAGACTATCTCATCAAAGCCGACCTCCGCGTGAACCTTCCGCAGTTTATGAAAGAGTTGCAGCGCAGCCGCGGTTTGACCACCGGCCGCCTCGACGCCCGCTTCTCTGGCTTTAGCTACGATCTGCTTGGCGAATACGCCGAGTACGATCCGCAGGACACTTCCATCACCGGGCCTTTCACGGCAGCATTCAATACGTACGTTCGTGAAGATCTGAAGTTCGGGCAAGACAAGGTCTACCACACTGGTTCGGACGAAGCCGGCAACAGTTGGGACTGGAAGCATCGCAGCGGAGACAATTTTGGCTTTCCGGGTTCACCAAATGTCGAGGGCGATCTGATCCAGGCCATGCTTACGAATCCTCATTTGCAAATCGAGGTCGAGAATGGGTTATACGATTTGGCCACGCCGTTCTACGCCACGGAATATACGATGGAGCATCTTGGCCTTCCGGAGAAACTGCAGAAGAATATCCACCTGCAGTACTACGACGCCGGCCACATGATGTATCTGCGTGAAGAGGATCTCGCCAAGCTCAAAGCAAACATCGCTAGCTTTATCGATAGCGCTTCAAAATAGTAATCCATCGAAATTAATCTCCGCGTACCTGCCCAGCACGAATAGCTCCGGGCATCATTCGCGAACGGGCACGCTGCCCACTCGCGGACGGCGCCGCGCGGTGCGGCTATCCTTGCGGTGTTGAGGCGTTGGTTGTTTTCCTCCCTTCCAATAACTTTTAGGCACTCCGGCTGAGAGTTGTATGCCGCGCCAAATGATCTTTCACATACAATCCTAATGTCGTTACTCGCTTGACCTATCCCTTTTCCTCAGGTGACCTGGTTAAAGAACTATGGGAACTCCAACACAAGTGGCACCGGCACAACTATCACCCGCGCAGCGCAAGTTTGATACGGCACAGCTCATCGCCGCCATGTTGAAGGCTCGTGGGCATGTGAGCGACCTGATTTTCTCACCGGGTCGTGCGCCGCAAATTGAGGTCAGCGGCCAGCTCGTCGAGCTGAAGTTCAAAGGGATCGAACGCCTGACTCCGCAGGATACCCAGTGGCTCGCCGAAGACCTGATGGAAAAGAACGAACATGCAATCGGGAAGCTGGAACGAGATGGCTCGGCCGACCTGTCTTACGGCGTTTCCGGAGTAGGCAGGTTTCGCGTAAATATTTTTCGGCAGCGCGGAAGCATCGCGATCGTTATGCGCGTGATCCCCGACGCGATTCCGGGATTTGAAGAGCTGCACCTGCCGCCACAGTTAAAAGAGATCGTGCAGTTGAAGAACGGCATTGTCCTGGTCACCGGTCCGACAGGCTCGGGAAAATCTTCCACTCTCGCCGCAATCATTGACATGATGAATACGGAAAAGGCCTATCACATCCTGACGATCGAAGACCCCATCGAGTTTCTGCACAAACACAAAAAAGCCACCATCCACCAGCGGGAACTCCACAGCGACACGCCGACATTTGCTCTCGCTCTGCGCGGCGCTCTCCGCCAGGCTCCTAAGGTCATTCTGGTTGGCGAGATGCGCGACCGCGAAACAATTGAAATCGCTCTGGAAGCGGCGGAGACTGGCCACCTCGTGATGTCTACCCTGCACACCATTGACGCCGCGAAAACCATCGAACGAATTGTCGGCGCTTTTCCTCTCGCTGATCAGCTAGCCATACGCAATCGGTTTTCAAAGGCGTTCCGCTGTATCGTCTCGCAGCGCCTTCTCCCTCGAAAAGACGGCAAAGGCAGGATTGCGGCGATTGAAATCCTCAAGTCCACCATGCGCACGCGCGATTATGTCGAGAAGGGAGAGGCAGAAGGTAAATCCTTGCTCGATGCCATGCGTGACGGCGACACGGAGGGAATGCAGTACTTTGACGGAGAAATTGACAAGCTTATTCGCAGCGGCGTCGTGGATTTTGAAACGGGCCTCGCTTTTTCTTCAAACGCGGGAAACCTGAGGCTCGAGCTTGCGGATTTCACGGAATCGCGTGCCAGCGGAGCATCCCTAAACGCACCCGCGGAAAACGTCGAGATGGAAATCGAGCGCTGATTGCGCTCTCAATAAGCTAAAATCCCTGCACGACGATTGAGGAGCGCTTACGCGTCTGTGCATTCCGGAAGCGATTCGCGTCGGAATCCCTTTTCGCTAAATGAATCCACTCGGAAGCCAATCGGATACCCACTTCTGGCCGTCAGCCGAAATTGCGCTCGTGTTTACTCTCCTCTTCGGGCTGCTGGCTCTGTGGAAACCAACCATCGGCAGCCGCATCTTTCAAAAAATAGAGCAAGCTCTATCGCGTTTTGCCGAGCGCAAAAATCTCGCTGTTTGTTTGATGTTTTTTGGTGTCGCGGCCATTCGCCTCGCGGTCTTGCCGCTGCTGCCGGTGCCCATCCCGGGGATTCACGACGAATTCAGCTATCTGTTGATGGCAGACACTTTTGCTCACGGCCGTCTGGCCAATCCCACACACCCCATGTGGATGAGCTTCGAGACATTTCACGTGAATTGGTTTCCGACCTATTCCTCGATGTACCCGCCGGCGCAGGGCTTCGTGATGGCTATCGGCCAGCTACTGGGGAATCCTTGGATCGGCGTGCTGCTGAGTGACGCCGCCATGTGTGCCGCGATTTTGTGGATGCTGCAAGCGTGGATGCCGACGCGATGGGCGCTGTTCGGCGGTGTATTTGCTGCGCTGAATTTGGGAATCGCCAGCTACTGGATGAACAGCTACTGGGGCGGTGCAGTGGCAGGCATCGGCGGAGCGCTTGTCTTGGGGGCGCTGGCGCGCATCGCGCGGCGCCTTAGTGTGAGTAATGCCCTGCTCCTTGGGCTGGGTGTTGCCATACTCGCGAATAGCCGGCCTTATGAAGGATTTCTCTTTTGTGTTCCGGCGGGATTGCGGCTCTTCTGGTGGCTAATCGGAAAAACAAAGTCTCATACTACAGCCGGAGCCCGCATTCGAATCGTCCTCCTGCCGCTCTCCGCCGCTTTGGTTTTTACAGTGGCATTTATCGGCTACTACAACTGGCGACTGACGGGAAATGCGCTGCTCATGCCGCATGTTCTAAACACCCGCACATATCACTCGACTCCGCTGTTTCTGTGGGAGCACCTCAAGCCCGAACTTACGTATCACAATCAGCAATTCGAGGATTTCTACAACGGATGGGAGCGCGAAGACTATCAAACTACTTGGAAGGATGCGCGCGATGTGACCGCAGAGAAACTCGCAAGAATGGGAGTTGAATTCTTTTGGCCGGGCGTCCTGTTTCTTTTGCCAGCGATTCCCTTTGCTTTTCGCGACCGCAAGATGCGCCTGCTGCTCGTCACACTTTTCCTATGCCTCGCGGGAGTTTTTGCGGTGATCTGGTCGGCGCCACACTATGCTGCGCCTGCAACTTGCGTCATCTATGCGCTGTTGGTGCAAGCCGTGCGCCATTTGCGGACGATGGAATGGAAGGGGCGTCAGGTGGGCGTCGCGTTGTCTCGCGCGCTCGTGGTGCTGCTCTTGCTAAGCACAGGAGTTAGCATTGCGCGCCGCTCCTGCGATCCGCTATGGTGGACTTGTACGGGTGATCCGAGCCGCGTTGCCGTGATCAAACAGCTTATGGATACTCCCGGAAAACACCTGATCGTTGTGCGCTATTCCGATGATCACAACATCCACGACGAATGGGTCTACAACGGCGCCGACATCGACGGCTCAAAAATCATCTGGGCCCGCGAGCTCGATCCCGAACAAAACGCTAAGCTCTTCTCCTACTTCAAGGACCGCCATATCTGGCTAGTGGAACCCGACGTCGACAACACCGACCTCAAGCCTTACACTCCGCCGCCGGATCAGTAATTTTCTGCTGGTCCTCTGCAACGCGGCCAATCTTAGCGGAAAGCGACCATCAGATTATTGAGGCCGAATTCGAAACGGCGATGCACAAACTTATGAAAGCCTATACGCTGCAACATTTCTTGCAACGCCTCGACGGGAATGCGTTTTTGGTGTTCATCGCTTTCCATTTCATCGCTAATCAGGTGCAGTCTGTGCAGCATATCCAAAATCGGGTCAACCATTGCCGAAGGCCACGTCATGATCAACGAACCGCCGGGCACGATGACTCGGTGAGCTTCGCGAAGTACCTTCTCCGGCTCTGTAAGATGCTCTAGAACGGCAAGCATCACCACGTGATCGAAGTTGCCATCCGGCAAAGGCAGCGGGAAACGCAGATCTCCGCGCACGCGTTGCCAGCGCCCCTGCACACCGTCCGCAACCTGATCATCAACGCCAACGCCCATGGCGATACGGTCAGAAGCGTAATCCAGAAAAGCGGCTTCCAAACCGCAGCCGAGATCGCATACGCGCGAGCCGGGACGTATATAAGGATAGGCGGCGCGAAAACGGAGCCTGGCGATGAAGTGGTCGATTCTGGTATAGGGCATTTATTTTAGGTCGTAGTCGCCGATGTACGTGCCGCGGCTGATGCCAAGCATGCTCAGAAAAAAGGAAGCAAAAATGATTTGAACGCCGATGAACAGCCACATGGACCAGAAAAGAACTTGACGGACTTGGGCGAGCGGGCCAAAGCCGCTGGCGGCCCACTGCCAGGTGACCCATGCGCATCCCGCAAAACCAGCAAGAAAAACCAGGCCGCCGAGAAGCAAACCGGTTTCGAGCGTGACGCGTTTTAGGGCGCGCTTCAGCGAGACGGTGTTGCGGTCGAAGCGCTCGGCATAACTGAAAACTTTTGCAAAAGATCCGATCGAAAGGATCTGCACGCCGAGAAGCGTGAAGATCACTCCGAAGATCATCGTGTGAATATCAAGTACAACGCGCGGCGAAATGCTGCGCGGCCCGGGCAACAGCCAGAACACAATAATAAGGCCGAATGCCACGAGCGTTCCGCCTGGCAGAAGAAAAAGCCAGTTCGGCGCGTACATCAGCATGAAACGCAAGTGACGCCAGCCATCCCGGAAGCTGCGCAGGTGCGGCGGACGTCCGCGCTTGTCTGGCCACAACGTAATGGGAATCTCCGTGATGCGCGCGCCAAGTTGCGCAGCTTTGATCACAAATTCGGACGCAAACTCCATTCCCGTACTGCGCAAATCCATGCGGTCGTAAATGGCGCGAGTGAAACCGCGCATGCCGCAATGGCTGTCGCCGATGCCCGCGTGAAAGAAAAGATTAAGGACAGAGGTGAGAACGGGATTGCCGAAATACTTGTGGTGCCAGGGCATCGCGCCGGGCTTGATCTCTCCGCGGAAGCGATTGCCCATCACGACGTCGTAACCCTGGCGCCACATTTCGACGAAGCGCGGCACTTCGCTGAAGTCGTAGCTGTCGTCCGCGTCGCCCATGATGATGAAGGCGCCGCGCGCCGCGGAAATTCCCGCGCGCAATGCCGCTCCGTAGCCGCGCTGCTCGACGCGAACAACACGCGCGCCCAATTTTTCGGCAATTTCGATGGAGCCGTCCGTCGAGCCGTTATCGGCGACGACGACTTCGCCACGCAACCCCGCAGCCTGAAAAGACTTCAGCGCCTTTTCCACACAAAAGGAAATGGAATTCGCCTCATTCAAGCACGGGATGACCACCGAAACGTCCATGGGCGGCGCGTCGCCGCTTGCGTCGAACTCCCTCGTCATTTCCGTTCTAATTGCTGGCGCGCGATCTACTTCCAAGTCCGCTGCCTCCCCGATCGATTGGAACGAAACCCGCTCGCGGTAATTCTTCAAATCACCGACTTCCAGCTTGCATTTTGCCGCATCGCCATTATGATGGCGGAGTTTCCGATACACACCTGAGACTTCACATTGTCTAACACATCGGCCGAGTCTTCCACCAGCACCAACGCGGCGGCTGACCCGCACACTCGCGGCTCCGGCAAGCTGCTGCAGGTGCTTGGCGTCTGGTTCGGCATCGCCGTCGCCGTTGGCAACGCCATCGCAGCAGGGATAGTCCGCACACCTGGAGACATCGCGAAGATGCTGCCCAATGCGTGGCTCTTCATCGGCATGTGGGTCATCGGTGGAATGTATGCGCTTTTTGGCGCGTCCTCGCTCGCGGAGCTCGGCGCATCGATTCCGCGCAGCGGCGGACAATACAATTTCTCGCGCCGGGCGATCGGAGAGTACGCCGGCTTCATCGTCGGTTGGAGCGATTGGCTATCGACCTGTGGAACTGCGGCGGCGGTTTCCATCGTCATTGCCGAGTACAGCCGCGATCTCTTTCCGGTTCTCGCTGGCCACGAAATGCAAATCGCAGTGGCGCTGATTCTAGGATTCCTCGTTTTGCAGTGGCGTGGCATTCGCTGGGGCAGTGGCACGCAGCTCGTCACCTCTGCGATGAAAACTGCCGCATTCGTGGTTCTCGTTGCCGCGTGTTTCGCTCTGGGCCATCACGCAAACTCAATGTCAGCCGTTGCATCTGTCACTACATCGTCCTCGCTTCCAGCGCTTCCTTCCGGCTGGCCGTTAATGATTGCGATCCTCCTGAGTTTGCAGGCCGTGGTGTACACGATCGACGGCTGGGACGGAGTCGTATACGTCGCGGGAGAAGTGCGTAATCCGGGCCGCGATGTTCCGCGCGCGATTTTCGGCAGCGTTTTTTCGGTCATGGGTATTTATCTTTTGCTGAATCTTGCGGTGCTGTACGTTTTACCGATGAACGAAATCGCAGGCAACGATTTCGCGCTCGGCGCGGCGGCAACGCGCATTTTCGGCAGGTACGGCGACGCTGTGATCCGTTCGATCATGATCGTCTCGATGCTGAGTTCGATGAATGCCAACCAGATTTTTTGCACGCGCACCTTGCACGCGATGAGCTGTGACGGCCTTTTTTTCAGCCGCGCCGCCCGCGTAAACAAAGGCGGTACGCCGGTACTTGCACTTTTTCTCAGTACGATTGCCGGCGTCCTTTTCCTGCTGAGCGGAACATTTGAGCGCGTGATTGACATGCTTGCGTTTTTCTTCGTCGCGAATTACACGCTGTCGTACACATCACTCTTCGTGCTGCGCAGGCGCGAGCCAGAGATGGTGCGGCCGTATCGCGCGTGGGGCTATCCGTGGACCACAGGAATTGCACTCGTTGCGTCCGTGGTGTTTCTTGTCGCTTCGATCGTGACGGATTTACAAGGCTCGCTCGCATCGGGCAAGTTTTGGCCACCGAGTCCGGCGGTGCTGGCGCTTGCGGTGCTGATCCTTAGCTATCCCGTGTTTCGTTCTCTGAAGTGGGCGACGAAAGATAGAGTCTCGACTGGCTCGTTGTCCTAATCACTGCTGCCACCTTGTTTGAAACTCTTTTCGTTGCGTCTCCTAGTTCTGTAATTTTTCGGCGACGGTTTTTGCTTGCAGGAAGAGCAGCAGGTAATCTCTTCCGCCTGCTTTGGAATCGGTTCCGGACATATTGAAGCCGCCGAAGGGATGTGCGCCGACCATGGCTCCGGTGCATTTGCGGTTTAGATAGAGGTTGCCAACATGGAAAGTTTCCTGCGCCTTTTCTAGTTTCTCTAGATTTTTCGAGTAGACGCCGCCAGTTAGGCCGAACTCGGTGTTGTTGGCGATCTCGAGAGCTTGATCGAAGTCCTTGGCCTTGATGACCGCCAGGACGGGGCCAAAGATTTCTTCCTGCGAGATGCGCGCTTGAGGATCGACGTCGGCAATGATCGTCGGCTGAATGAAATAGCCGTCGCCGGGCGCGCGACCGCCGCCGTGCAGCAGCCTCCCTTCCTTCTTTCCAACTTCGATGTAATTCAGAATGGTGTTCATTGCGGATTTGCTTACGACCGGACCCATGTAATTGTCGGGATCCTCACTGGGGCCAACGGCGATTTTCCTGGTGCGAACGACAAGTTTTTCAACGAAAGAATCATAGATTTTTTCGGAAACAATGGCACGCGAACATGCCGAGCACTTTTGCCCTTGATAGCCAAAAGCAGCTTGCGCGACGCCTTCGACAGCGGCGTCCACGTCGCCTTCTTCGTCTACGATAATCGAGTCTTTGCCGCCCATCTCGAGCACGGTGCGCTTGATCCAGATTTGGCCGGGGACTGTTTTGCCGGCGAGTTCGCTGATGCGCAGGCCGACTTCTTTTGAGCCGGTGAATGCGATATATCGCGTTTTGGGATGCTTCACCAGCACGTCACCGATCTCAGCGCCGGGACCTGTCAGGAAGTTAAGCGCGTCTTTGGGAATGCCAGCTTCGTAGGCGATCTCGACAAATTTCGCAGCTACGGTGGGCGTGTCACCCGCCGGCTTGAGTACGACGGTGTTTCCCGTGACGAGCGAAGCCATCGTCATGCCTGCGGCGATGGCGGCGGGGAAATTCCACGGGGGAATCACTACCCCGACGCCTAGCGGGATGTAGACGAGATAGTTTTTCTCGCCCTTCATGGGTACAACTTGTTGCGGGCCAGCGAGGCGTAGCATTTCGCGGCCGTAATATTCGAGAAAATCGATCGTTTCCGCGGTGTCCGCGTCGGCCTCGGGCCAGGTTTTGCCCGCTTCGTAACAAATCAGTGCGTTCATCTCAAATTTTCTCTCGCGAAGAATCTTCGCGGCGCGGAAGAGACATTCGACGCGCTGGGCCGGCGGCACGCGCTTCCAGGATTCAAACGCTTTGCTGGCAGCTTCGACAGCTTGCGCGGCCATCTCGGGAGTCGCCGTTTGAAAAATGCCAATGACCTGAGCCGGGTGCGAAGGGTTGGTCGAAGTGCGCTTCTCGGCGGTGATGACTCTTTGGCCGCCGATGTACATGGGATATTCGCGGCCAAATTCGGAGGCGACTTTTTTCAGGGCGTCTTCCATGGCTTTGCGATTCTCGGGCTTCGAGAAATCGATGAATGGTTCGTTGGAGAACTCAGAAACGTGGATTTTCGCTTCGGCCGTGGCCATGGCGGATTTCCTCCTCGACAGGCAAACAAGAAATTGTACTGCGAGAGCTAAATCTAGAACAAGACAAGATAGCGGGCCCAGGCCGTGACGCGGCGCAGCACAATAGAAAACGTAAGCGGCGCGCCACGAGCCGTCCATTCTCTTCTGCTTGCGTCGATTGTTATGGACAGCGAGACAGAACTCTCCTAGATTTCCAATTCGAGTGTGGTTTTGTATGACAAAACGATTTCACGGTGGACGAGGAGGAAGATGGGAGCGATTGACTCGCGGGCAGCCATGAAGATGCAACCAGAAATGCTGTCTGGAGAAAACTTGCACTGGGCCGGCACTCCGAATCCGAGCGTGGTTTTTCATTCGGATGACTGGGCGACCGTACCATTCACTCTAGTGTGGACGGCCTTCTTTGTGTTTTGGGAAGGCAACGCACTTGGATACTGGGGAAGTAGTGCGCGACACGAAGGCCCGTCATGGTTCATGGTGTTATGGGGTGTTCCTTTTCTTGTGATGGGTCAATACATTGTCTGGGGCCGATTCTTCCATGATGCCTGGCTGAAACGGCGGACATACTATGGGGTGACGGGCCGGCGCGTCCTGATTGTGCAGGAAGGACGGGAACGGAAGACCAGCTGGATGTTCTTGGAAGCAATACCAATGATTGAGCGCGAAGGGACAACGATCGGAACACTCTGGTTCGGTGAGAAGCGCCCGATCATTGTCGGACGACGATCAGGGCGGGAATCAAGAAGCATGAGCCGTTTTGATCTTGGGGATGTTCCGGTGTTTGCAGACATCGAGGATGTGGATGGCGTCCAGCGACTCGTGAACGAGCTGCGAGAAAAGGCACGAAAAGAATCAAACTCGGCAAGTGAGCATGCGTCGGGCCCATTGTCCTACCCGCAAGATCAATAACCGAAAAGACAAATAAGAAGTGTCGGACGGGCACGGCAATGCCGTGCCCCTACGCGACGAGTTCGCGCGTGGCTTCGGCGAAGATTTGGGTGTGGAGGTCGATGTCGGATTCGGTGGTGGCGGGGCACATGAGGGCCATGTTGTGGAACGGGGTGAGGAGGACGCCGCGGTTTAGGGTGTAGAGGTGGAGGAAGCGTTCCAGGTCGAAATCGGCGGTGGCGGCGGATTGGCCGCCATTGCGGGGCGCGTGGGGCGCGAACGTGTATTCTGCGCGGGCGCCCAGGCGTGCGACGTTCCAGGCAAGCCCACTTGCGCGAATCTGATTGGCGACGGCGTCGGCGAAGCGGTTGGCCAGCGGGATCATGTGGGCGAAAGCGGCAGGCGTAAGGATGTGCTCGAGCGTGGCGCGCATGGCGGCCAAGGACAGCGCGTTACCTGCTAGCGTGCCGCCGATGCCGCCTACATCGACGTCTTCAAGGTGAAGACGGGCAGCGATGCGCTGGGCGACTTCTTCAGTGACGCCGTACGTGGCACCGGGAATGCCGCTGCCGATGGTTTTGCCGAACACGAGAATGTCCGGCTGCAGACTCCAATCGCGGGTGCAGCCGCCGGAACCTGCGCAGATTGTGTGGGTTTCGTCGACGATAAGGAGCGCTCCGTAGCGCCGAGTGAGTTCGCGCGCGGCAGACCAGTAGCCGGCGTCAGGGAGAATGATACCGACGTTGGTCATGGCGGGCTCGGCTAGGACGCAAGCTACGTCGTGATGCTTGAGAGCGTCTTCGAGGGCCTGCAAATCGTTGAATTCGACGACGCGCGTGGTTTCGGCGGGATTCACTGGGGGGCCGATATTGCCGCGGCGCGGGCCTACTACGCCATCGTGAAGCGATACGAAAGTTTCATCTACCGTGCCGTGATAGCAGTAATGGAAAACGAGAATTTTGGGGCGCTGCGTGATTTCGCGGGCGATGCGAATGGAGAAACGGTTGGCGTCGGTTGCTGTGAGCGTGAATTGCCAGTAGGGCAGGCCGAAGCGGCGCTGGAGATCTTCACCAACCCAGAGCGCGTCTTCTGTGGGAAGCATGAGAGTGAGGCCTTCGCGGACGCGGCGGGCGACAGCATCGGCAACGACTGGAGGAGAGTGGCCGGTCATTGCGCCGGTGTCGCCCAGGCAGAGGTCGACGTAGTCGTGGCCATCGACGTCTGTGAAGTGCGCGCCGCTGGCGGATTTTACGAAGACGGGAAAGGCGCCGGCCCATTTGTTCATCCAGTTCATGGGAACGCCGCCGAGGAGGGAAGATTGGGCGCGCAGATAGAGCTCGGCGGAGCGCGGGTGCTCGGCGACGAAGCGTTTTTCTTCGCGCTGATGGAGGAAGTGGAGTTTCGCGCGGTCGATGGTGATCATATATCTACCCTTCACTGAATCCGTGGAGGTCGCGCAGCCTAGATTACAGCAAATTGTTGGAGACCCTCTGGATATAGGGGAATGTATTCATCTTCACCGACCTCCCGATAGCCGACCCTCATATTGGACATGTGATTTGCAACAGAAGGCATCACTTTTATT
>Ga0210384_10001230_pt1 | contig 35798 bp, 32 predicted proteins | sample IncBWH2MmetaG_FD_160574 | JGI IMG/M metagenome (GOLD analysis project Ga0210384, IMG submission 160574) | Forest soil microbial communities from Barre Woods Harvard Forest LTER site, Petersham, Massachusetts, United States - Inc-BW-H-2-M | ecosystem: Environmental > Terrestrial > Soil >...
TTACGGAAAGACAATCAACCCGTTCGCTACCTGGTGGTGGACGACTCCGTCTTCGCTCGCAAGAACATCATCAAGATGATTGAGATGTTCGGCGGCGAAGTCGCCGGAGAAGCCGGCGATGGACTCACCGCCATTGCGGAGTTCAATCGCACCAAGCCAGACATCGTGCTCATGGACATCACCATGCCGCAAATGGAAGGCATTGAGGCCGTCGAGCGCATCGTTCGGCAGCATGGCGACGCGCGCATCGTCATGGTCTCTTCGGTCGGCTACCAGGAGAACATCCTGGCCGCTCTCCAGAAAGGCGCGAAACACTTCGTGCAAAAACCCGTCAAGCCAGAAGTCCTTTACGAAATTCTCCGTTACGTTCTCAGTGACGATCCCAACGCCGCGGGCGCGCCCGTCGCCTTCGCAGGGGAGCACCGCGCATGAGAATGGAACTCATTCAGCCTTTTATCAACGCCGCTGACGCCGTCTTCGCAGAATCGCTCCAGGCGCCGACCAAAATTCTCGACCTCTCCATGGACGAGGAAACCTATCGCCGCAAAGGCGTAGCCGCGTTGATCGCCATCAAAGGCGACATCGAGGGCCGCGTAATTCTTGATCTTTCACCCGAAGTTGCCATGAGAGTTGCCAGCCATCTTGCTGGCGAGGCGGTTCCCAGCAGCGATCAGGTTGTCCGCGAAACCGTATGCGAGCTCGCCAACATGGTTATCGGCAACTCCGTCACTCTTCTCAACGACCAGGGCTTTCGCTTTAAAGTGTTTCCACCCGAGATTCACATGAACGACGAAGGCCTCTCAGGCAGCGTCGATACGGAAGCCATGGTGATAGGCATTGAAACTCCCTGCGGCCACGCGTATCTCAACATCTCCATGCACTATCTCCATCGCCGCCGTCATGAACGCGACATAGCCTCCGTGATGGATTGATCCGCAGGGACACGGCACGCCGTGCCCGTCCGCTGGCAGCCGGCCGTCCCGCATACGCATCCTAGCCCACCGCAGGTGTGTTTTATTTCTTGTGCCTGAGTTTTTGCAGGAACAAACTAGGAGAACATCAGTCGAAACTCAATTTCAGTCCGCCGAATCACTTGGAGGCCGGATATAAGCCGCTCCGTGTCTGTACAAACCCGCCGCCGGAATCGCCTGCGAAAACACAATCCGTATCGGCACAAAAATCGCCCCATTCCCAGGCGTAAACGGCACGGCCACTTCCACCCGTGATCCTTGCGGATACTCGTTGCGGCTCCGAAAACTCAAGCCACCCTTCGATAAGTCCTCGCAGACCGCCACTTCCTCCTGAAATCCTCGCCTGCGTATACACGCCAGCACCCGCGCCTTCACGCGCGTCCGATTTCGCCGCGGCAGGACTCGCTCCTCCACTGTCAAAGGATGCGCCGCACCCTTTTCCTGCGTTTTGATTTCCGCCTGCGCCTCAATCCATATCGAAGGCGTGTCGCAATGTTTGCAAAGCCGCGCCACGCATTTTCGCACTTCGAACGACTTTAATTCCAATTCATTCAAGTACACCACTTCGCGCCGCTGGCAAAATCCGCATTCCATCAACAGTCTCGCCAGCGCCTCGTCCGCCTTATACGCGGCCGGGAAGTCGATGTCCCAGAAATCCGCTCTCGGCTCGGTAATCTGAACCGCGTACAAAAACCCGTCCGGGTCAGAATCGATCTCCGCCATCACGCGCGCCCGCGTGGTCTTGACCGAATCGCCTTCCATCCGCCGCAGCGTAATCTCTTGCCCGGCCGTCAGTTTTTCTTCCAGGCGCAACACTCCGCCATTGCGGCTGACCAGCAGCGTTTCCGCGATACGCTTCACCGCCGCGCCGTCGCTCTTGGTCCATGATGCCTCCACGGGCATCCGGAAATTCACGCGGTCGCTTTGCCGAAGTCCGTCGCTTCGCATCGTATCGTTTAGCATAAGGAATTTCTGCCAACCCAGATTAGCACCCCTTTCCCGCCCGCCGCCCTCTCATCGCTTCACTTTGTCGTACCAACTAATATCTTGTGCTCCTACGCCGCCGCCCCCCCAGGCGCTCCAGCCTGTTACCTTTTCGCCCTACTTTCCCTCACAAACCCCTATTTTTTCGCATTCTCTGGCACTCTTATTAGTTGGAGGGGGAAGGCTCTCCGCCTCATCCTGACGCACTCTTCCCCGCCCTGAATCACAGTGGGCAACCTAATTTTCATGAACGACCGAACCTCCGATGGTGTGTCGCAAAAAATAAGCCTCCGCGACCGCCGCTATGCCATCCGTTTTCCGTTCGCTGCCGACGCGGAGGTCCTCGATCTGGAATCCGGCGTCCGCTCCGACGGCATCACCTCGGACATCTCTCTTGGAGGCGTTTTCGTCTGCACGAGCAAGCCCCTCGTCGTAAAATCCCGCGTCCGCGTCACCCTTAAGCGCAAAGGCGAAAGCGTCGAAGCCCTCGCCGTAGTCCGCATCGTCAAACCCAGAATCGGCATGGGCCTCGAATTCCTCGACATTGAATCCACTTCCAACCCCACCCTCACCCGCTGGATGGAACAACTCCGCCGTGGACGCTGAAAAACGAGTGGATAAGAATCTTGCCCGCAGACGAATCGATTCAGAAGTGCGCTTGTGTCGAGAGTCGAGGGTTTAGCTCATTCCGCAGGTTTGCCGCGCAACTGGCGCAGTCGCGATTGTTGCTCGGGCGTTAGTTTGTTTTTCATGCGGACCATCAACGCGATTTGTGTGCGTTTCACTTCCCGTTCGGCGTTCAAGACCTTGTCAAGCTGTGCCATCACCTGCGTCTCGTCCACAGGGTTTTGCTTCAGCAGCGTAACCAGCGATTCCATCGCATCTTGAAGCTGGAACTGCAGTTCCGTAAAGCGCGTTTGCGCCTTGAGGACTTCTGCCCGCACATAATTGCGCTGTGTGTCGTCGAGCCCGATTGCTTTCTGATTCGCCAGCACCTGGTCCGGAGCAAATAAATTCTCCGCAATCGGATCCTGCGCTTGCGGCTGTTGAGCCCGCGCCGCCATTCCGGCGACCAGCAGCACTGCCAACAGCACAAAACTCTTTGTCGAAGACTGCCGCCTATTGCTATTCCGTGTCATGGCTTTTGCTTCTCCTTCGCACCGCGGGCCGAAGGGCCCGTTCCGAAAACGCCGGTATCGAGCCGATAAAAAGTTTCGCCCAGGCGTGGCGCGCCCTTCAGCAAGCCGTCGTACGGCGAACGCAACAGCTCCCGCGTTGGAGGTTTCCATCTGGAAATCTTGGCGGCCGCGGAGAGCGCCCTCTCTGTTTCCTCGCGTTGCGCGCGATGCCTCCACGATATTCCGAGCGAGGCCGCCAAAAAGGCCGCCGCAGCGAAAGCCGCGCCGATGGTTCTGCTCGGCGGCCGCCACCAGCGAGATGGTGCCGCCCGAGAGCCCACCTCCGCCAGTATGCGAGCGGAGGCATCCACGTCCGGCTCCGCGACTGCGAGTTGCTGGATACCGCGGGCAATCTCCAAAGTGAGCGATTGCATCCTGGCCAACCGAACGGAGCAGCTCGCACACTTCGGGAGATGCTCGGCCAGGTCTGGGTCTGCGGGTGCCCCGAGAGCAAAGTCGGCCAGTGATTCGCGCCAGCGATCACAAGGTTTCATCAGAGAACACCTTTAGCAGCGCTTTCCGCGCGAAGTGAAGCCGCGAACGCACGGTCCCTTCCGGAATGTGCAGCACACCTGCAATATCCCGGGTGTCCAATTCTTGCACCGCACTCAAAATCACCACTGCCCGCAATTTGCTCGGTAGCCGATCGATCTCTTCCCGCAAGCGCCGCTTCATTTCGTGCTGCGCCACAATGCTTTCGACATTCGTCTGCGCGTCCCCGTACATTTCGTGCCACGAAGTGTCCCGCCGCCGCGCCCGTGCTGCGGCCCTCCAGCGGTTCAAAGCTAACCGATAGGTCATCTGGGTCACCCACGCGCGAAACTTATGCGGCTCGCGCAACCCAGAGAGCTTGCGGTAGGCGCGGAAGAAGGCGTCCTGCACGACCTCTTCCGCGTCCGCCCGATCGGAGAGCACGGCAGATGCAACGTGGAAGACGAGGCGATGACATTCGCGCACTCGCTGAGCGAACTCCCCGGCACTTTGCGCTTTATCGCCCAAGCTCGTCGACCAGCCGATCTCGTGCTCTCTGCCTTCGAAGGCCACCAGGCAGCTCGCGAATTTTATTGTTTCTGGCACGACGTTGAAGGCGGTGGCGGCACCAGGTGCAGTGCGACAAACGCCCCTACCACTGGCTGAAGTTGTGATGCCAGGGTTACCCCTTCCAGTTTTTGTTTTTGTTCCTGTGTAAGCAAGCCAGCAAACGCCTGGTGAAAACCCTCTAGCACCTGTGCGGCCTGCAATTGAAGCCCGTGGAGCTGCACCACCAGCGTGCCGATTTGCGCCGGATCAGGATTCGTCTGGCTCAGCAAGAGGTCCAAGCGCTGCTGCACCTCATTGGATTGTTGCCCCAACGTTTCTAGAGTAGGCAGCACCTGCGTCAGCAGTGCTCCCATTTGTTCCACCTGCCCCGGTGCGAGCCCCAGAAACGAGGCAACAACCGCCGGAGGCGGTGGCCACGGCAAGCTCGCACTGGCAGTAGCGGGGATCGCACTCCCTATCATCCGGGGTGCGAAAAACAGCATCGCTGCAAACAACGTAACGGAACTGAGTTTTTTCATGATGGATACCTCCTCCATTCTAAGACTAAGACACCGCCGCGGAGCGCTTTGTTCAGTGGCTCGGCAACCTTCCGAAGCATGTCCGTCCGCAATAGAGGCAGAATCCCAGCCACTCCTGTCTGCAGAATCCCGCGCGCTCTGATGGCGGCGAGAGTTACGCGTGGGTCGATCGGTGCAGCCGGATCTTGTTTTAGGGGTTTTGCTCTGTTGCCTAGGGCACGGGAGTGCGGAGTGACTTCCACGATGGCCCGTGCCACGGCCGTTGAAGGTCTCCAGAACACCCGCTCTCCGCGACCATTTTGACGGACGCTGGGTGCGTGTCTGCGGTTGGCGGCTCCTCGAAACCGAACACCTCGGCCAGTCCATGAACACAGCTCAGGTCGTCCCCGAGCCTGGCGCGCCAGCGACTGGGAAACTCACCCGGTAACCTCCCTGGAAGTGGTCGACCGCCGCGCTAGTCGCCCGTGGCTCACAGCCCACCAGCCGCGTTATCTCTGCGTGTCTCTTCGAACTCCGCACGTCTAGGCTATTCTTTGTCTTCCGTCTCACCCCGCACGACTCACGACTTGGCCCACCAACTGCTCCACCGCCCGATGCGCCTCCAATATCGAGTAACGATGGTCCATGGCTCCAGCCAAATCCGTATTCGCAAACGCAATCCGGCCAAACGGGGCAGCTCGCAGAACATCACGCGGCGCCGGTTTTCCATCCCTCCCGAAGAAAAATCCTGGCTGCGGAGTAAGGTAGGCATGGCCCCACCGATTCAAAACAATTCCCGCAATGTCCCGCTCCGCGTCAAACCCCGCGGCCGCAAACATATCGGTGAACTGCTGCCTGATTTTCCGTTCATACTCGCGGAACGGCGTAGTGATCATTTCGCCGCGCCCGCGATGGCCCTGCTCTTCCGTCGAGTACCCCGGATAGGAGTAAAGAACCTTCAGTGTCAGAACGATTGGGGCATCCGGACTTATGGTGGGCTCGACTCCCCCGCATACCGCCTGTCTGCGCACGTCAAAATAATTTCCCATGCCTCGAAACCACCGGCATCCGGTTATTCCCATCTTTTGTAGAAATCGCCAATTTCGCACGGCAACATTCGCCATCATGCAAGGTGAGCGGTAGAACTGTGCGTAAGCATTCCGGTGTGCTTCAGGCAAGTCTTTTATGATGTGCTTCGCCGTCCAGCCCCCTCCGGCCATCACCGCCGATCGCGCCTTCACGCTAAAAACCTTTCCGTCCTTGGTATACGCGATCGAAAGCGCACTCGCTTTCGCCGGATCCCCGTCGTGCCGTACGGAAACTGCCGTGGAGGAAAGCCGCAGGCGCACTCTCGATCCGCGCTCGTCCAGCGCCGAAAAATTCACTGCACCTCGGCTTACTCCCTCAACGCTTTCTGGTCCGTCGATGGAACCGGGAAGCAAGGCCCTCGCCATCAGCCGCGCGATGGTCGTATTTCCGCCGGGGAACATTTGCACCACTTCCCCCGATCCGTCATCCCACGGATGCAACAAATCCGCGGCATACTCGCAGAAGGCCGAAAGCGCATCCGGACCCAGCCCCGAGCCGCCTCCCTCAACTGGCGAAAGAAACGTCCGGATTGTCTCGCGGCTCAATCCGTATCGCTCCATCATGTGCTGCTCCAGCGAGATGGCATCCAGCTTGCGCGAGATTTCATCGCCTTCGTACTTCGGTGGATCAAATTTCGATTCGCCGGCCGCAGCGCCAGAAAACCAGCGCAGCAATTCACGGCGCGCAGCCGGAGAAAGCGGCGCTCCTTCCATCTTTTTCCCGACAGGATCAACCAGCCACATCCCAGGCTTCTGCCCGAACTGTGCGCCGAACCAGAAACCATACTGCCCGCGGCTCAATCCCGCCGAGTCATACGGCGTACGGCTCAGGGCCATCTCAGGTCCCGTACCGGACCATTTCTGGTACGTCAGCTTCGGCGTGTGCAGCCCGATGGAATCGTAAAAGCGTGCGATGAAACTGTAGGGATAGGGAACCAGATAGATTGCCGATCCTTGATGCGCCACAAGGCGTTTTCCATCCACCTCGAATTCGTTCTGTTTTGCCTCACCGCCAAAAATCGCATGATTTTCCAGAACGAGGCACGTTTTGTCTTTCCCCGCTTTCCGCTGAAAGAAGAGCGCTGCCGCCAGGCCGCTGATTCCTCCGCCGACAATGACGCAGTCGTACGTCTCTCCTGTCTCTATAGTGTCGGGAGGCAGCGGCTCGTACCCGCCGTCGCGCAGTTTGTGTCCAACTTCCATCGCCGCAAGTGCATTGCCGTTCGAGCGGCTGTACTCGCCGACGCCACCGTAGCCCGTCCAATCGTCCTGTGCATCGGCGGCCGAAAGCGCGCCAGCCGTCGCGAGAATTTGGGCTGGATTCAATCCGTTGAGCGCGGTTGCGCCCGAAGCGAGCAGCGCAGAACCCAGGAAATCGCGACGCGTTATGGACGCATCCATCCCGATGGCGTGATCGCCGCAGGCCTTTTTGTTTTCCTCCGTCATGATTTGGCCCCTCCGCAGAAACTAAGGTCGCGTGTCGAGCGGGTGTTTGCTCTTCTCGTAAAATTCGTTCTGAATTGTCAAGCTTTGCTCATCGGCCTTCGCCGCGCGAATAGCTTCGACGACAGCTGCGACCCAATTCTTCATGTTCCATTCGCCGAGCTCTTTTGCCGCAACAGAACCGTCACCGGAATAATGATTCGGGAATCGCGCGTACCACCAGATTCCGGTGTACACGTCTTCCGGCAAATTCACGCGCTTCTGGTCGGCGCCCGATTCGCTTGCCGCGCGGTCCAGATGCACCAGATCCGGATGCGAAACCATGGTGTTCGCGGTCTCATTTTCCCCGGCGTGATAGTCAATCCCCGCGGATCTTTTCGCCGGGCCTCCCGGGCGGCTCCGCACGCCGTCCACAATGTAAACGACGTAATCGTGAGGCTTATCCATTTGCGCCTGTCCAAACAGAGGAAGCAGGTGTGCATTTCCGCCGTGGCCATTCACGATCACAATTTTCTTGCATCCGTTGCGAGCCATCTCGTCCGTCGTTTCCTGCAGCAATTTCAACTGCAGCTCGAGGCTGTACGCCACGGTTCCGGGTTCGTGTTTTGCTTCAAAGATTTGTCCGAAATAATACTCGGGGAAGAGGATGGCGTATTCCATCGCAACGGCTTGCAAAGAGGCATAACGCACGTTCAGCAAATCCGTTCCCAACGGTAGGTGCGGTCCGTGCTTCTCCAAAATGCCAAAGGGCAACAAACATGTTCCCTTCGATTGCTGGATGCCCAGACGAAAATCAGCCGCGGTCAATTCCTCCCACTTCGGCGAAAGCTTCCCTTGCGCCCGAAGGCCCGTCGCTCCGAGCAAAACAATCGCGCCGGCCCAAGCAATCCCGCATGCCACCAGTCCTCGGCGAATCATTTGTCAGCCCTCCTCATGGCCGCGAATTCTAACGCCAGCGAGCCGAAAGCGCACGATTAAATCGATTTTATGAAAGAAGCCCCGCTGCCAGGGGAGATCTATCTGTGTTAGCTCGAACTTCGCCATAACGGCAAAAACGCCTACGACCTCCCCTGTTGGCTGGCGCGGAAAGGGAACCGAGGCCGGCCAGAGCGAAGCCATAAGAAGTCTTGGCCGTGGGCGGAAATCATCGAATGTTTCCGAATGACCCGCGCGCCTGGACATCGTCATGTCGCTTGCGCTCTTCGGTAACGTCCAGGCGCCTGTTCTGCAATCTAGAGACAGCTTCGGCGGGAAGGAAGTGCACCGGAGCCGCAATGCACGGCAACGCAACAGATGTTGCAGAAAAATGAGTGTTCATGGTGCGCCGGGGCAGACGCTCGGCAGTAGCCTTTCTACTTGCGTTTTCAGCGTATGGGGCAAGACTCTAATTTCTCGCAACGTATGTTGCGCTGGTGATACAGTGAATCGCATGGCGAACTGAACAAGGCACAAAGAAACAGCCAGTGCGCGGCTTGACAGGATGTAACAAACGTTGTAATTGCGTCAGCGCACTGCAAGGCTGCTCTCACGAGCGGCAGCGGCAGATCGCACCGGCCACGGAGGAAGGGTATCCCAGAATGCGGTGGGCATCGTCTTAGCCGCGAGATGGTGATTCCGGCGGCGGAACGAATGAATCGATGGGACACCCGGGACTCGTCGGCCGGCACGAGAGGGACAGTGGATGAGAGAAGCGCCAACACCGGCAGGATTCACTTTGACCTTCGCGGCGATGCGCGAGGGGCTGGACTACGGGCATTCGCACATGGTGGGTGTGGTGAAGGAGTATCAGAACCGCGGAGTCGGGCGATTGCTGAAGCTGGCGCAGCGCGAGGATGCGCTTCGGAGCGGACGTGAGCGGCTGGGAGCAATCGTAAGGGGCTACATAGCGAATCTTTACGGGGGGACCTCCCGTTCGCTGCACGCCGGGTTGCCGACGGATCGGCTCGCGGCGAAGTGGTGGGTGCGCTCTCAACGCGTTGAGGAAGTGCTCGGCGGGCGGGTGCGGCCAATGGCTGCGGATGGCGAACGGATTGCGATTTCTGCGGGAATTCGGGCGATCTGCCAGGATGAGCCGCTGTCGGCGGAGAAAACTCAAACAAAGGTTTGCAAGCAATTTCTAGCGAACCTTGCCAATGGCCGCGCGGCCGTTAGATTCGAGTTCAACGAAGAACAAGGAACCTACCTTCTGGAGCGTTATGAAGATTGAATCCATTACGTTGCGTGAAGTTCAGATGCGGCTGAAGGCGCCGTTTGAGACCAGCTTTGGCGTTTCGCACCAGCGGAGAATAATTCTTGTCGAAGTGGTCGCGGATGGAGTGAGCGGCTGGGGAGAGGTCACTGCCAGCGAAACACCGGGATACAACTCGGAGACTACGGAGACGGCGTGGCACGTAATTTCGGATTTTGTTGCGCCATCCATGATTGGGAGGACGATTGCGTCCGCTTCGGATTGTCCTGCGCTGCTCACGACGATTCGCGGACATGAGATGGCCAAGAGCGGTGTGGAAAATGCGCTGTGGGACGCGGAGGCGAATCTCAAAGGGGTTTCACTTTCAAAGCTGCTCGGCGGGACGCTCGCGGAGATTGCGAGTGGAGTGTCTCTTGGCATTCGCGAGAGTCCCTACGCGCTGGTGAGAAGAGTGGAAGAAGAATTGCGCAGCGGATACCAGCGGATCAAATTGAAAATCAAACCGGGCAAGGACATCGACTACGTCGCGGCAGTGCGTAGAGAATTTCCGGAAATTCTGCTTTCCGTGGACGCCAATTCCGCTTACCGGCTCGAGGACGCCGCGCATTTGCGCCAACTCGATCAGTTCAAGCTGCTGATGATGGAGCAGCCGCTCAACTGGGACGACATTTATGCACATTCGAAGCTGCAGGCGCAAATTCAGACGGCCATTTGCCTGGATGAGTGCATCAACAATGCCAGGCATGCTCTTACGGCCATCGAATTGAAGGCCTGCCGGATCATGAATATCAAGCTTGGGCGCGTCGGCGGGCATAGCGAGGCGCGTCGTGTGGAGCAAATCTGCCGCACACATTCCATCCCGGTGTGGTGCGGAGGAATGCTGGAAACTGGAATTGGCAGGGCGCACAACATTGCGATGTCGACGCTCGCGGGTTTCACGCTTCCCGGAGATGTTTCGGCGAGCAAACGCTATTGGAATGAAGATATCATCGAGCCCGAAGTCGAGGTCACATCGAACGGCACGATTCACGTGCCGAATACGCCAGGCATCGGCTATGCGGTGAGGCGCGATCGAATCGAACAGCTTACCGTGCGCACCAATAACTGGAGCCACCAGCGTACGGCGGCCTAATCTTGCTTGCCGCCAGGCTCCTGAGGCTCCGGCGGAGAGCGGTCGAATCACCCATGCCAAACGGGCTGCTCGCCTGTTATCCTCTACCACACGTTTCGATCGAATAGAGCATGAGGGCGTAGGCCCAAAACAGTTTGGAAGGAAAATCACAATGAAGCGCCTCGTTGCGTTGGCGATGTGGAATCTGTTGGCGAGTTCGGGAATGTTGGCGCAGCGACTGCCCGAGAATGTCGTGCCGGACTCGTACGACCTGAAATTTGAACCGGATCTCGCAAGCGCGACATTCGCGGGTGACGAGTTGATTCATGTGCATTTGCAAAAGCCCGCGACTGCCATCGTGCTGAACGCCGCGGAGATTGACTTCAAGGAGGTGTGGATTGGGTCAGCAGATTTCAAGCAGGCGGCGGCCGTAACCAGGGACGAGAAAAACGAAACAGCGACTCTGACGGTCCCCAGCGCAGTTCCGGCGGGGCCCGCTGAGATTCACGTTCGCTTTGTGGGAATCTTGAACGACAAGCTGCGCGGATTTTATCTCAGCCAGACGGCGCGGCGGCGCTATGCGGTAACGCAGTTTGAAGCAACCGACGCGCGGCGGGCGTTTCCCTCGTTCGATGAGCCGGGGTATAAGGCTGTGTTTCGCGTCGCGCTGGTCGTCGACAAGGCTGATACAGCCATTTCCAACGGCAAAATTGTTTCGGATACTCCCGGGCCGGGAAGCGGCAAGCACACGCTGCAATTCTCCGATTCTCCGAAAATGTCTTCGTATCTTGTGGCCATGATGGTCGGGGACTTCGCGTGCATCACGGGTGGAGCGGACGGGATTCCCATCCGGATTTGTGCAGTTCCGGAAAAAAAGGATTTGCTGTCGTATGCGTTGCTCTCCGCGGAAAATATTCTGAAGTTTTATGACACGTACTTCCAGACGAAATATCCTTTCCAAAAACTGGACATCATCGCGTTCCCTGATTTTTCAGCCGGGGCGATGGAGAATGTCGCGGCGATTACCTACCGCGAAACGTTGTTGACCATCGACGACAAAAATGCCTCGGTGGATGCCCGCCAGGCGGTTGTAGGCGTGCTGGCCCACGAGATGGCGCACATGTGGTTCGGCGACCTGGTGACCATGAAGTGGTGGGACGACATCTGGCTGAACGAAGGATTTGCGACGTGGATGTCGTACAAGCCCGTCGAAGCCTGGAAGCCTGAATGGCACGAAGAACGCAATGAAATTCAAGAGACCGCCGGGTCCCTTTCAACGGACTCGATCGCGTCGGTGCGGGCGGTCCGCGCAAAGGCGGAAACTCCGGCGGAGATTGCAACGCTTTTCGACGGCATCGCCTATGGCAAGGCCGCATCGGTCCTGCGGATGGTGGAGGCGTACTTGGGGCCGGACGTGTTTCAGAAGGGCGCGAATGCGTATCTGGAAAAGCACGCCTACGCAAACGCGACGGCTGAGGATTTTTGGAACCAGATGGCGGCGACGTCGGAGAAACCGGTCGACGCCATCCTGGCGGGCTTCACGCAGCAGCCCGGAGCCCCCCTGGTTACATCGGTGAAAACCGAATGCGGCGTGAAGGTCGTGCAGAGCGGGCGAAAGAAAAAGAAAGTGCCGGTGACGCAAGTAACGCTCTCGCAGGAGCGTTATTTCGCGGACGCCGCAAAGCTTACCGCGGGATCGCAAGAGATCTGGCAAATTCCGGTCAGCCTGCGTCCGGAGGGAGCGAAGGATGCGACCTACGTTTTGCTGGCACAGCGCCAGCAGACCTTTGAGTTGCCAGGGTGCGCAGCGTGGGTCTACGCCAACGCCGGAGGGCGCGGCTATTACCGCAGCGCTTACGAAGCGGCCACGCTGACAAAGATGAGCGCGGAACTGGAGACGAGTTTTTCGCCGGAGGAGCGCATCCACTTTCTGGGCGATGAGTGGGCCATGGTGCGCGTTGGGCGCTTGAATGTTGGCGAATACCTGGAGACCCTGGAGAAAATGAAGGGCGAGCGCGCCAGGGCCGTGGTGGCCGTAATGATGGGCCGGCTGGAAGATGTTCACGACACCATCGTGAGCGCTTCGGACCGGGCCGCGTTTGAGAAATGGGTACGCGATTTTCTGCGGCCAATGGCGACAGAACTCGGCGAGGCTCCCGCTCCCGGGGAATCCGACGACAGGCGCGGGCTGCGATCCGACGTGTTCGCCACGCTTGCAACGTACGGGCGCGATCCTCAACTGCTGGCAGAGTCGCGGGTTATCGTCGAGCAATACATGAGAAATCCGAATTCGGTCGAGGCGACCCTTGCGGGGAATGCGCTGGCGGTGTCTGCGCTGGAAGGGAACAGCAGTCTGTACGACAGGTATCTTGAGCACATGAAGACTGCGAAGACTCCGGAGGAGTATTACAACTATTTCGGGGCGCTCTCCCAATTCCCGAGCGCGGAGCTAGCCAAACGCACGATTAGTCTGGCGCTGAGTCCAGAGGTGAAGAACCAGGACCTGTTTTTCATTGGCGGCCTGTTGGGAAATGTCGATACGCAGGCTGCGGCGTGGGAGCTTTTTAAGAGCAACTTCCCGGCCATAAAGGAAAAAGCCGGTGCTTCACTGTCCGCCGGGTTTGCAGGCCTTGCCGGTTCTTTCTGCGATGAAAAGCTGCGGGACGATTCACAGGATTTTTTCGCGTCGCAGAATCTTCCGGGCAGCGAGCGTCCGCTCCAGAACGCCAAGGATACCGTCAACGCTTGTATCGAGCTCCGATCTCTGCAGCAGGCCAACTTGTCAGCCTATTTGAAGAAGTCGCCGGCAACGGCCGCCGGGAACGCGAGCCACTAACAGGTGTTTACACGCAGGAATCCGCAGATAGGCAAGAGAGTGATCCGCCTCGCTTGAGCAAATCACTTGACAATCCTGGTTTTGCTACTTAGTCTCCCCAGACAACAATGCAACAAATGTTTCACGTGTCCTCAGGCTTGCGAAGCGGATCACGGACGCGGCTGTTCGTTTTGGAGCCGCAAGCAATAGAAGGGAGGCTTTTACGGTGAGACTATCGATGCGTGCGAGGCTTTTGTGGCTGGGCTGCGCGGCGGCTTTCGGTTGTGCGGCTATTTTTGCGCAGTCCCCAAGGCCCGTGGACCCAAAAGCGGCCGCTGCTCCGACCAAACCAGCCGCTTCCGAAGAACCGGCGCCCAAGGCGCATGAGTTGACGGCCGACGACCTGGCCGCGTTTTTAGATGGTTTCATGCCGCAACAAATCGAGCACGCGGACATCGCGGGCGCGGTTGTGGCGGTGGTCAAGGATGGGAAGCTGCTTTTCGCCAAGGGCTATGGGTACGCCGACGTTGAAAAGAAAGTGCCCGTTTCGCCGGAGACCACTCTGTTTCGCCCGGGATCGATTTCCAAGCTGTTCACGTGGACAGCGGTGATGCAGCAGGTTGAACTGGGCAAACTGGATTTGGATCGAGATGTGAACGACTATCTGGATTTCAGGATTCCTCCGGCATTTGGAAAGCCCATCACGCTACGAAACATCATGACGCACAGCACGGGTTTTGAAGAGACCGCCAAGGATTTGTTTGTCGTCTCGGCGGGTGATCTGCGCCCTAACGGGGAATATCTGCGCGTGCATATGCCCGCGAGAATTTTTCCGCCGGGAACGACTCCCGCGTACTCGAATTATGCAACCACCATGGCGGCGTATATTGTGGAGCGCGTGTCTGGACAGAACTTCAACGACTACGTCGAGGAGCATCTTTTCAAGCCGCTGAACATGACGCATGCGACGTTTCGCCAGCCGCTGCCCGAGGCGCTGAAGCCGTTTATGTCCAACGGTTACCTCCTCGGTTCGGGCGAGCCGAAGCCGTTCGAATTCGTCCAAGTTGCTCCTGCCGGTTCGCTTTCGGCATCCGCAGTCGACATGACGCATTTCATGATCATGCACCTTCAGAATGGACGTTTTGGGGATGCGCAAATCTTGAAGCCGGAGACGGCCGCGCAAATGCACGCGCGCCAGGAGGGCTGGCCGCCGGCGATGAACGCCATGGCGCTGGGATTTTATGAACAGTCGCGCAACGGCCACCGGCTGATCGGACATGGCGGAGACACAGTTTCCTTTCACAGCAATTTGCATTTAATTCTGGATTCTGGTGCTGGACTCTTCGTGTCGTACAACAGTCCAGGGCGGGTCGAGATCGATCCGCGAGGTTCGCTGTTCAATAAATTCATGGACCGCTATTTTCCTGGCGATCCGCCATATGATCCGGCGTTGGCGACCGCTGCTCAGGATGCGCGAAGTGTCGCCGGTACCTATGAAATCAGCCGGCGATTTGAAACCAATGTTTTAGCAGTGACTACCGTGCTGGGCGAGACGAAAGTCAGCGTCCATCCAAAAGACAACACCATCTCGGTGGCGGGGTTTAAGGGGCTGAACCAGCAGCCGCTGCATTTTCGAGAAATATCCCCGATGGTGTTTCGCGAAGTGAACGGGCACGCGAAGATTGCGTTTGTCAACGACCCCATGGGCCGCCGCATCGCGTATATCGACTACCCGTTCATGGTGTTTCAGCAAGTGGACAATGCGCTTGATAAGCAGATCGTGAATTACGTCATCCTGGGATTCAGCTTGTGCGTGATCGTGCTGACTTTGCTGCTGTGGCCGATCGGCGCGATGATTCGAAAACACTATGGAAAGCCCCTAACGTTGGATCCCGGCGCGAGACGGTTGCGGATGCTGGTGCGGCTGGTTTGCTTTGGCGCCGTTGCGTTTGTCGTGGGGCTTCTGATCTTCGTCAGCAAAACGAGCGAGCCGTCGGCTCTGTCAGAGCGGAGCGATACATGGCTGCATCTCCTGCAGGTTGTCGGCCTATTGGCTGGTCTGGGATCGCTGATTGCGATTTACAACAGCGTGAAATCGTGGGGTGACGGGCAGCAATGGTTCTGGAACAAAATCTGGAACACCCTGCTGGCGATCAGTTGCGTCGGCTTTTTCTGGTTTACTTATCATTGGCACTTGTTGAATTTCCATTTGAATTACTGAGCGGGCGCCGGAGCCGCTCGCTTGCGCCAGATCGAACCGCTGGGACAATGTGAAGCGTAATTCCGCACGTCACTGGCCGAACGCGGGGAGAGCGACGAGCAAAGCTTTTGCCCCATTCCAAAGAATCTGCACGCCGATGCAGACCAACAAGAAAGACGAGAGGCGCATGATGACGCCCATCGCCGTTGGCCCCAGTGCGCGCGCCAGGCGATCCGAAAAACCGTAGCAGAGAAAGATGCTGATGGCGATGATGACGCACCCGATGAAGATCGCGAGCATGCCCAAAAGATTCCAGCCATGGTGACGGGGCACGTTGGCTCCGAGAGTGATGGCCACGGAAATCGAGCCGGGGCCCACGGTTAGCGGCAGCGTCAGCGGATAAAAGGCGTTCCTGAACTCATCCCGAGGGCTGACTTTTTTCCGGACCTTTCCTTCGCGCTCGTCATCGTCATCGTCGCTGCGATTCAGCATGGCCCAGCCGGTGGAAATCACGATGAGTCCGCCGCCGACCTGCACGACCGGCAGCGAAATGCCGAAGAAGCTGAGGATGTGGGTTCCCACCAGGCAGGAACTAAGCAAAAGAGCAAAACTGTTCATGGCTACGCGGCGCGAGAGGGCGCGGCGCGCTTGAGCCGAGTAATCCCGCGTAAGAGTGAGGAAAATAGGGCTGCCGCCCAGCGGGTTGACGATGGGGAACAACGCGCTGAGGATCAAGAGAGTGCTTTTTGCGGCTTCGAGCAATCATGGTCTCCAAATCTGAAAGTATAGCCGAGACAGATACTGGCACCACAACGCGGCACGAGATTGTGGACACGAACTTGTCCGAAGGACGGCAGCAGGAGGCGTTTAGGGCGATTGTGCGAGCACAAGCTTCGCTGTTGTGACGGCTTGCCCTACGTGGCGTTGCGTGTGGTCGGCAATGTGGACCAAAAGGCCGCCCAGCGTCGTCGGGAGTTTGTTTCGGCCGACACCGCGCGCAGTCTCGAGATCGGCGTTCGAAAGGCTGCGGATGCGGGCTACACTCGTTGTCAGAGTCGCGGAAAGTTCGGCAAACAGTTCGTCTCGACTGGCCCCGGGCTCCAACTCAGATTTGAGGCCCGACAGTTGCTCCTCGTTTAGGGAACCACCCTCGGCGTAGGTTAGGAGGCGGTCCAGGCTCCGGGAGATGTGTCTCAAATGGAAAGCGACGGGAGCGATATGCGCGGGCCGCTGATTTAACTGCTCATCGCTGAGCTGGCCACACCAGCGGCGCAAATCTTCACCCGCAAGTTCCAGAGCGTGGAGGACGGCGCGATGAACGGCCGGGACTTCCGCAAGCGTGCCGCGCAGCCAGGGTTCTGGAACTCTTTTCTCAGGCATTCGCAATGGCCTCCTTCAAACAGCGGTCCCACGTTTGATTATCTGCGAATTCCAGTCGAAAAGAGACAATCGGCGTCATATCGCGCGAGATACTGGATGTACGAAGGGCAGCCAAGGAGTTGGTTTTCGAGATTTTGGCAGATGATCCTTGCCGACGGACGAGGGCGTGAGCTAGAGTCGCGGTTCCAGTTTGGGGAACACCAATGGCAACCAAGAAACTAGCAACTCCAAGCGCGCATAGTGGACCGGGCGAGAAGGTCAAGGTCTTGATAACGCGAGACCGCATTCACCGGCGAATCTTAGAGATCGCAAAGCAAATTCGCGAGGACTTTCCGGAGGAGCCGCTGCTCCTGGTGGGGGTGCTGAAGGGCGCGGTGTTCTTTCTATCTGATCTCGCGCGGGGGATCCCGGGCGAGGTGTCGCTTGATTTCATTGCCGTGTCGAGCTATGGAAAAGACACGAAGACTTCAGGGCAGGTAAGACTCACAAAAGATCTCGACGCTAGTATCGAGGGCCGGACGGTCATCGTAGTGGAAGATATTTTGGATACGGGGATGACCTTGCAATACCTCTTGCGGATTTTTGAACAGCGCAAACCGAAGCGGCTGCGCGTGGCGGTCCTGTTGGACAAGCCGGAACGGCGTATCGCGGCGGTGCGGGCGGACTATGTGGGATTTAGCATTCCTAACGAATTCGTGGTGGGGTTTGGGCTGGACTATGCGGAGCGTTACCGCAATCTACAGGGAGTCGCAGTGCTCTCTCTGAAGGCGCAAGACAAACCGGGAAAACCGGACAAATAAGGGCGCCGCGACAGGCGGTGCAGGTTCTCGACTGGCTTGCCAGCGCCAAATTGGAATACCCGCCAACGATCTGCAAAAAGACGATCCACAGACGCTGCGGGACTGCCTGCTATAATGCTAGGAGTTCATGAATCCCGCCAACGAGCATACACAGGTGACGGCCACCGAAACGACGCCGACAGAAAAGACGGAGATTTCCGCCGAGGTTCTGAGCACGCTTGCCGAGATCGGGGAAGAGGTAAATTCTTCGCTCGATTTGGACGAAGTACTGGCGCGAACCGCAGCTCTGATTAAACGGCACATTGATTATGAGATATTCGGCGTGCTCATGCTCGAAGGAGACGGCGCCTATCTGAAGCACAGATTTTCGATCGGGTATCCGCGGGAGCTTGCGGACAATTTGCGCATTCCGATTGGGCAGGGAATTACGGGAACCGCTGCGGCCACCGGGCATTCGGTGCGCGTGAGCGACACATCAAAAGATGCGCGGTATATCAATGCGATCGAGAGTGTGCGCTCCGAGCTGGCTGTGCCGCTGATGCTGCAGGGGAAATGCGTCGGTGTGCTGGACATCCAAAGCCGGCACCTAGATTATTTCACGCGGGACCAGCAGAGCATACTGACGCTTCTGGCTAGCCGCCTGACGGTGGCCATTGACAATGCGCGGTTGTTCCAGCGCGTACGAGCGCAGGCGGAGACATTGCTTCTGTTGAATGAAGTTGGACGCGAGACGAGCTCGATCCTCGACGTAGAGGAATTGTTGCGGCGTGCCGCGGAACAGATCAAGCGGGTGATCGACTACCAGATTTTGAGCATCATGCTTTATGACGAGGGGCAGAAAGTGTTCCGCCACCGAGTGGATGTGAAGCATGGACAGCGCGTGCAGGGAAAGATGCGCGTGGCTGCGAGCGAAGGGATAGTGGGCGCCGCTGCGGTGTTGAAGGAGCCCGTCGTCGTTCCCGACGTAACTGTTGATTCGCGCTATTTGATGGTGAATCCGGAGACGCGCTCGGAATTGGCCATTCCGATGATGCACAAGGGGAAGGTCATTGGTGTGCTGGACCTCGAGAGCCCGCAACTAAACTATTTTACTGAGGACCACGTACAGACGTTGTCGATTCTCGGAGCCAATCTTGCCGTTGCTCTGGAAAACGCTCGGCTGTACGAGCAAGTGGCTCGCGACGAGGCGCGATTGGAGCGCGATTTACAAGCCGCGAAGCGTATTCAAGGCGCGCTCTTGCGACCCGTGCCGACCGAGGATTTTGGCTTAGACATTGCGGCACGGTATCTTTCGGCGAGGGAAGTGTGCGGTGATTTGTACGAATTCCTGCGCTATGGGCCTCAACAGCTGGGGATCGCGCTGGGCGACGTCAGCGGGAAGGGAACTGCGGCGGCGCTGTATGGCGCCGTGGCTATCGGCATTATGCGGAGTCTTGCCCCGCAGAAACTACAGCCAGCGGAAATGCTCAAGCAGATGAACCAAATCGTCGGTGAGCGGCGCATCGAGGGGCGTTTCATGACAGCGTGTTTCGCGACGTGGCAGAAGGGCCGGAGCAAGTTGCGTGTGGCAAACGCGGGGCAGTCGCAGCCGTTGCTCTATAAGGATGGGCGGTGCGACAAGATTGCTCTTACGGGATTTCCACTCGGGATTTTTGAGGAAGTCAGCTACGACGAGTGGGGCGTGACGCTAGACCCTGGCGATATCTTGGTTTTTCATTCTGACGGGATCGCGGAGACGAGTAACAGCGAAGGGCAGTTCTTCGGAACGGAGAAGCTGCGAGTGCTCATCGAGCAACAGCATGAAGTCAGCGCCACCGAGATGGCTGACCTGATTTTGCGCGAGGTGGATTGGTTTGCACAGAGTGCGCCGTTGGCGGATGACCGGACGTTGGTAGTGTTGAAGGTGAGATGAGCGCGCTGGCAGCCAATTCGCGCAAAGACCTGACATTTGTCGACCCAGCCGAGTACACACCGCACTTCGCTTGGAAAAGGCCTTCCCGGGAAAAACACGTGGAGCACGTTTTTTGCGAGGGCGTCGACCTAGTCACTACCGCCGCGCAATTTGGCACGCCCACTTACCTCTATAGCAGCGCGGCGATCACTGACGCTTACCGCGAGTTCCATCGCGGTCTTAGCAAAATTCCCCGAACGATATGTTTTGCCGTGAAGTCTAACGGAAACCTTTCGCTGTTGAATCATCTCGCGAAGTTAGGGAGCGGCTTTGACATTGTTTCCGCGGGCGAGCTTGAACACTTGGGGCATCTCGGGGTCGGTGGCGACCGGATTGTGTTCTCGGGTGTAGGCAAGACCCGGTATGAGATCCGCGATGCTTTGCAATACTCGCCTGCCCGCCGTGGAGGCGTGGCCCACCATGGCCGCGGGATTCTCCTGTTTAATGTTGAGTCGGAAGCGGAACTGGAAGTCCTACTGGAAGAATCAGAACGTCACAAACGGAGCGGTGGAAAGATTCCTTCTGTTGCGATTCGCGTCAATCCGGATGTTGCAGCCGGCGGCCACCCGCACATTGCTACCGGAAGCCACACTCACAAGTTCGGTCTTGATTGGCCGGAGGCTCACCGGCTCTATATGGTACACAAAGATTCAAAGTATCTGCGCTGGAATGGAATCAGCGCGCACATCGGTTCCCAGATCGTTTCGCTCGATCCGTTTCGTCGCGCTTTTCGACGGATTGCGGGCTACGTATCGGAATTGCGGCGCGCGGGAATTCGTCTCGAGTACCTCGACTTGGGCGGTGGGCTGGGCGTGCGCTATACCACGGAGAAGACTCCAGGGCGCGAAGAGTATGCGCGGATGGTGGGTGAATGCGTTCGGCCGCTTGGGTTGCACCTGCTGCTTGAACCGGGACGTTCGATCATCGCGAGCGCCGGCATATTGTTAACGAAAGTGATTTATACAAAACGGAACCGGGGGAAGACATTTGTCGTTGTCGATGCGGCAATGAATGATTTGCTTCGTCCAGCGCTTTATGGCGCCGTACATCCCATCACGCGCATCGCGCGCGAAGCTGGCGGCGAGAATTCTTCAGCCGAGCTGGTTGATATCGTGGGGCCCGTCTGCGAAACCGGGGATTGTTTAATCCACAACTGGCCCCTTGGGGAAGTAAAGCCGGGCGCTCTTCTAGCGATCTGGGTCGCCGGGGCCTACGGCATGACCCAGGCTTCCAACTACAATGCACGAACGCGTCCGAGTGAAGTTTTGATCGCCAGGACTCGCAGCAAGCTCATTCGCCGGCGTGAGACGCAGGACGACCTGCTTCGCACGGATCCGCTCGCGCCGACGCGGCGGCGGCGCTCCTGATCAGAAGCCACTCTTCAGGTTAACCGTGCCGCCGCCGAAGGGCGTGGAAGTAAGCATAGAACGGATCACCGCCATCGCTGCAATCTGGTGACGACCCTTCTTCTTGCGAAGAGTTTCTTGCCGCAAAAGCCTTTCAAATCGGGAACGCACCGACGAGCTTGCCAAATACACCTCTTTTCTTTAAGGACTAGACTTCGCCCCACTTTAGTTTGTTGCGCAGGATCTCGAAATAGGACTTTTTGGGTGGTTGGATCAGCTTGAGGCATTGCGGTGAACGCGTGAGGCGGATGCGGTCTTCGGATTGCATCGGGATGCCTTTTTGGCCGTCGAGAGTTAAGAAGACGGATTCGGCATTTCCTGCCAGCTTGAGTTCGATGCTGGAAGAATCGCGGACTACCACGGGGCGATCGGTGAGCGTGTGCGGGCAGATGGGAGTTATGACGAATGCTTCGACGGCGGGGTGAACGATTGGACCACCTGCGGAGAGGGAATACGCAGTCGAGCCGGTGGGGGTGGCCAAGACCAGCCCGTCAGCGCGGTAACGGCAGACAAAATCACCGTCGATGTACAGTTCGAGCTCAATCATGCGGGCCAGGGCGCTTTTGTTGACGACCGCATCGTTCAGGACGTGTTGGCGATCCAGGACTGCCCCCTCGCGCAGGTGTTCGACCTGCAGCATGACGCGCTCACTCATCGATGACCTTCCAGCAAGCGTCTCCTCAAGCGCCGGGTAGAGTTCTTCGACTGTGAAACTCGTCAGGAAGCCAAGACTGCCCATGTTGATGGGGAGAATGGGAATGCAACGTGACGCGGCTACGCGGGCGGCTGCGAGCAGCGTGCCGTCACCGCCGAGCACGAGAAGGATTTGTGCCTGGTCGGCAAGTTCCTCGCGGGTGAAAGCCTTGGTCGGTGTGCCGAGAGCAGACGCGGTCTCCTCGTCATAGATAACTCGCAGGCCACGAGCTTCCAGCCATTGGAGCAGTTGTGGCACGACGGCGGACAGGTTGGCCCGGCGCGGGCGCGAGATGACGCCGATCGTTTTGAAGAGTGGAGCGGACTGCATGATGGTCTGGGATTCTACTTCAGGACTCCTTTGCGAGCGTGGAGAAAATACTCCTGATTACCCTCTGCGCCGGTTAGGCGACTTGGCAGGACGTTTAGGCAGGTCAGCCTGGCGGCGTCGGCACAGTTTCGCACGCTGGCGATGGCTTTTTCATGCAGGTGAACGTCCTGGACGATTCCGCCTGGGCCGACGTCTTCGCGGCGAAGTTCGAATTGGGGTTTGATGAGAATAAGAAAATTCGCGCTTTGCTTCGCGCAACCGGAAACGGGAGTCAGTATTTTGCAGACGGAAATAAAGGATACGTCGGCGACCACGAGATCGACCTGCTCGGGGACGTCCGCGGTCTTCAATTCCCGTGCGTTGCGTTCAACGACGACGACGCGCGGATCTTGCTGTAGCTTCCACGCGAGTTGGGCGATATTCACATCGACGGCATAGACTCGCGCTGCTCCCTGCTGCAGCAGGCAATCCGTGAACCCGCCGGTGGAGGCACCGGCATCGAGACAGACGAGGCCCGCTGGATTTATCGCAAAATCTTCCAGAGCGCCCTCGAGCTTTAAACCTCCGCGGCTGGCATATTTTAGTTGGCGGCTTTTCACCTCGATGCGGGCGTCGATGGAAACCGGCATTCCGGCCTTCTGCACGGCGATGTTGTTCACTCGGACTTCGCCTGCGAGGATCATCGCTTGCGCCTTTTGTTGTGATTCGGCGAAGCCGTGTTCGACGAGAAGAAGGTCGAGCCTTTTGCGTGCGGCTTTGGGTTTCATGGTGCGTGGACGGCGTCACGCGCGGCGTTGCACCAGGTATTCGGCAATGTCGCGGAGGCGCGAGGCGCGCTGGCCATACGTGGCCAGTTCGCTGATGGCTTTTCGAGCAAGCTCATTCGCAATCTGGTGCGACCGTTCCAGGCCGTGGACTGCTGGATAGGTCGCCTTTTGCTGCGCGGCGTCTTTTCCGGCGGTTTTTCCCAGCGCGACGGAGGTTTCTTCGACATCGAGAATGTCGTCAGTGACTTGAAAGAGCAGGCCGAGGGATTCTCCGAATCTTCGCAGGCGAGCAACATCTTCCGTCAAAGCGCCGGCGCACAGGGCGCCGGACGAAATCGACGCGCGAATTAGAGCGGCGGTTTTCGAGCGGTGGATGTATTCGAGCATTTCCGGATCAATGCGTTTGCCTTCCGCTTCGAGGTCGGCCACTTGCCCGCCGACCATGCCGTTCATGGTTCCCGCGGCGGTAGAGATTTCCGCCAGCATGGCGACGCGGCGGCTGGGGTCGACGGGCGCCGCGGCAATCGTTTCAAATGCCAGTGTCAGCAGAGCATCGCCCGCGAGAATGGCAGCGGCTTCGCCAAATTTTTTGTGGGAGGTAGGTTTGCCACGGCGAAGATCGTCGTTGTCGAGCGCGGGGAGATCGTCGTGGATCAGCGAGTAGGTGTGGATGAATTCGATGGCGCAGGCAGGATAGTGCGCAGGCGCGACGTTGGGATCGAAGATCCTCGAAGTTTCCAGACAGAGAATCGGGCGGATGCGCTTCCCGCCGGCAAAGACGCTGTAGCGCATGGCTTGGTGAATCGAGGGTGGTGGGGCCGTTTCCACAGGCATCAGGCGGTCGAGGGACATGTCGACGTCCACGCGGTCTTCCTCAAAAAATAGCGGGGGTTTCATCGTTAGGGGATGATCAAGCAAGATGCCAGAGCGGGTAGGGTCACGACTCGCTCTCGCCTTCGGGGTCGAACGGCTCGGCAGTGAGTTTGCCATCCGCCTTTTTCAGCAGAATCTCCACGCGGCCTTCGGCCTCTTCAAGCTGCTTCTGGCACTCGCGGGAAAGGGCCACGCCTTCTTCGAAGAGTTTCATCGCATCGTCGAGCGAGAGTTGCGGGCTCTCGAGACGGCGGACCACCTCTTCTAGGCGGGCGAGTGAGCGCTCAAAATCGGGCTTCTTGGGCGGCTCGGGTTTTTTGGGGGCGGGTGAATTCACGCGGTCGGCTTATCTCCTCGGATATTATTTCTGACAGTGCGCGCAAAAGTAAGTTGATCGGCCGCCTTGGGCGATGCGTTCGATGGATTCCCCGCAACGGCGGCATGGTTTTCCTTCGCGGTCATACGCGCGAAGAATATGTTCCAAACCTTGAAACCACCACGCCGGGTCGCGAAAATCGGGCGGCGGATGCAGACAGCATTCTAAGGCACGCGCGAGAACGGAAACAATCGCTTTGTGGAGGCGGCGAGATTCAGCGGACTTCAGGGAGTTTGCGCGGCGGCGCGGGTCGAGGCGCCCATGCCAGAGCGATTCGCAAGAGTAGATGTTGCCAATGCCTGCCACTCGCGTTTGATCGAGTAAAAATTCCTTTAGCGGGCGTTTCGACCCCTCCAGCAATTCCGCGAAGCGCGCTGGAGTGAAATCACCTGACCTTGCGTCCAGACCTAACCTGGTGAGGGCCGCGCAAGCCGCCTCGGACTCCCAGGCATGCACGCGGCCAAAATGGCGCCGATCTGCAAAACCGAGAACCCCCTTGTCCAACTCGAAAAGCACATCGACGTGGACTCCAGACCCTTGCGGGAAAGCGACTGCGCCCATTTCTTTCGCGCTGGAAAACCAAAGCAGGTGGCCGTCTAGCTTGAAGTGCAGCGTGACGATGCCTTGCGTTAGTTGGAGCCAGAGATATTTTCCTTTTCTGTGGACTGACTGGATTCGCTGACCTTCCGCAATTCGTGCAAGCTGCGAGGAGCTTTGCGGTTTTGTCGCGATTGCATGGAGAACGTGAACGCAGCGAACCTTCCGTCGTTCGACCAAAGGTCGCAACGTTCGCGCGACCGCTTCTACTTCTGGCAATTCAGGCATGTTCGGGTGGAATCGCCTCGAATCACAAAAATGGCGTCAGTTTCAGAGTGTGTTTGCGGGCTTTTGCTTCCGCCGCATCGCTGAACGGCGTGACAATGGGCTTGCCTTCATGCCAATAGGAGAACTGGTCGGTGTAGTGGCCGCTGCCGACCTGGCCGGATTCGCCGGCGGGAACGAGCAAAATGGAGTCATCCCAGTTCGCCAGATTGGCGATGAAGCGCATCGATGGGCCGTGGCGTTTTGTGGCGGCGCGCACACTGTAACCAGTGCCAGATTGCGGTTTTCCCGTGACGCTGAGCAGTAGCTTGAGGAATCCTTCGCCGCCGATCGGGTGGAGCATGTCGAGTGAATTTAGCTCCTTCCACTGCCAGTCATCGATGCGCTCGCTTTTTGTTTGTTTTACCAGCATGGATACGGCGCGGTCGGCCGTTGCGGCAAGCAATTCGTCATAGTTTTTGTAGGCGGGTGGTAGCCAGTTTCCGGGCCGATCCGTTAACACTTTTTGGAGGAAGGCTGTGCTGCGCCAGCTATAGAGGTTGGTATCTTGTCCAAGATAGGGTTCAAGAAGAAGATCCAGCGCTGCGCGGCGCGCCATCACCAAGAAAGATACGAGCGAGGAATCCGCGTCGGCGATTCCGTTCCAGTCTTTCAAATCGTCCACGAGTTTTCTGGCTCTCGGGTCTTTTGGTTGAACTCTCTTTGCGGCGCCGGACATTTGGTCCGCGAGAAAAGCGTGCGGATAGCTGTAGGTATCTGTTTCGACTCTGAGCATGTCGATCGGGCGGAGGTCCGTTTTGTCGTGCAGTAGATCGTGGATGCGGGCAGCGCGATAAGGTTCTTCCCAGCGGTCCGTCAGATATGGTTTGTAATTCGGTCCCACTACGCGCGCATTGGCGGTGACGATTAGGCCACTGTCGGGATTTAGGGCCTGGGGAAGTTGTTCGAAGGGAATGAAGCCGGTCCATTCGTAGTCGTCGGTATCTCCAGGAACGGGAATCTCACCGTGCCCCTTCTTGCGAATGGGGACGCGCGCGGCCATGACGTATCCGATGTTGCCGTCCACATCAGCGTATACGGCGTTTTGTCCCGGGCCCCAAACCGCTTTCATGATTTCGCGAAACTCGTGCCAGTTTTGCGCTCGGGAAAGCCAGTTGTAGGTGTTAGCGAGGCCCCCAGGCTCGAGGGCCGTCCAGCGGAGGGCATACGCTTTGCCGCCCTCGCGGTGGACGATTGGACCGTGCCGAGTGACGACCACTCTTAAATGCTCGTCACTCTGTCCCTTGACGTGAATCACTTCATCAAACACCTGTGCGCTGGACCAAGAACTTCGGTCCGTGCCTTTGTGGAGATAGGAATCAGGATGGTCCTTGTCGAAAGTCTCGATATAGAGGTCCTGCACATCGGCGCCGTTGTTTGTAAAACCCCACGCAATGTGGTCGTTGTGGCCGATGACGATGAGGGGGGCGCCCGGGAGTGTAAATCCTTTGGCGTTAAAACCCGGGGCGCTGAGATGGATTTCATACCAGATCGGGGGAATAGAGAGCTCGAGGTGCGTGTCATTGGCGAGAAGCGGTTTCCCGGTCGCCGTGTGCGCTCCGCTGACCACCCAGTTGTTGCTTCCGAGACCTTGGCGGATTTCGCTTTGCGATTCTTCCAGGTAGCCGTCGATCGAAGGCCACAACGCCGATGTTACATCCACGAAAGTCTCTGGCGTGTGAACGCTGCTGGCGCCGCGTCCCGCGGCTTTAAGGACGGTGTCTGTTGGCATGTCGTCGTCATCGTCTTCGTCGTCGGGATCAACGCGAGAGGCTTGCGAGCCGTCATTGGGGACATCGGGATCGCCGACGACAAAATGGTCCATCGGCGCATCTGCGGCAAATAGATCCTTGGAACGATCCGTGCCGACGCGCTCTTCGACTTTGGCGCGGTCCAACTCGCGCTCCCAGGTGTCGGTCAGCGTCTGGTACATGTAGCCCGCGATGACCAGTGAATCCGTAGGCTGCCACGGCTCCGGCTTGTATTTGAGCAAAGAAAATTCCAGCGGCAAGCTGTTCCCGTGCTGTTCCATAAAAGCATTTACCCCGCGGGCGTAGGCTTCCATCAACGCGCGAGAATCTTTGTCCATTGCGGCGAAGTCGCGTTCCGCAGCGCGAGAAAAACCGAATGTACGAAATTGTTTGTCTGACTTGAGCGCCAAGGGACCGACAATCTCAGAAAGCTGGCCGCGGGAGGCCCGGCGCATCAAATCGAGTTGCCAGAGGCGGTCCTGGGCCATCACATAGCCCTGGGCTTCGACGGCATCCGCGAGGGAGGCCGCGCGGATGTGCGGGACGCCCCAATTGTCGCGCTCTACGGTGACTTCTTTTTGCAGGCCGGGGAGGGAAATCGAGCCGTCCAGCTGCGGCAGCGGGCGGTAGATAAACCACCAAGCCACAACGCCTACGACAACAGCAACAACCAGAAGCGTCCAGATGAGTATCCGAAGGATGGTGCGCAAGCAATCTCCCGGCCGAAGGAAGTAAAACTTGAGTGTAGTGGACGCGCTTCGAGGGTGCAACCGGAGGGCGCTTGGCGGCTGTGATAATCTAAGGAGTTATCGCCTATGAGCTTGTACAAACCAGTGCCACGAGTGCCCGATTTTCCCGCGATGGAGCGCGAGATTTTGCGTTTCTGGGAGGAGAATCGCATTTTCCAAAAGCTGCGAGAACAAACCGCCGACGGCCCTCATTGGTCCTTCCTTGATGGACCGATCACCGCAAATAATCCGATGGGTGTGCATCACGCCTGGGGCCGCTCGCTAAAGGATATGTACCAGCGCTACCACGCGATGCGAGGGCATGCGTTGCGCTACCAGAACGGGTTCGATTGCCAGGGATTGTGGGTGGAGGTCGAGGTCGAAAAAAGCCTCGGGCTCAAAACCAAGCGTGAGATTCGCGAGTTTGGGATTGAAAACTTTGTGCGTGCCTGCAAGGAGCGCGTGCTCACCTATGCCGCCCGGCAGACCGAGCAATCCGTCCGTTTGGGCTATTGGTGCGATTGGGATGATCCCAAGGTATTGATCGCGTTGCGCGATGCGTTGGCCGATGGGGATCGCGTGGTCACGGTGAAGCTGCCCAGCGGGCACACAGAATCCGCCCGGGCCAGTGAGATTGTTCGTAAGTTAGGGTCCGCCGAGTATGGCGGCAGCTATTTCACTTTTTCTGACGAAAATAACTACACCATCTGGTCTTTCTTAAAAAAGTGTCACACCGAAGGTTTCATTTATCGCGGGCATGACGTTATGCCGTGGTGCGGGCGGTGCGGAACGGGGCTCTCGCAGATGGAAGTGGCTGAGGGGCGCCGCATTACCACACATACTTCGGTCTTTGTGCGTTTCCCCATCAGAGGGCAGGAGCGAACTGCCCTGCTGATTTGGACGACGACTCCTTGGACGCTAACCTCGAACGTTGCTGTTGCCGTGAATCCGGAGATGACCTATCTCAAGGTCAAGCACGGCGACTGGTTGTACTATGTTGCAAAAGGAAACTTCGAGCACGATCGCATGCAGGATTTGCAAGTGGAGGGGAAGCACGAGACGCACAAGTTGCCTTCGATCCGGACCATTTTGAAGGGCAGCGGAGGCGTCGAGGTGGTCGGGGAACTTCCAGGCAAGGATCTTGTCGGCCTCTCTTATCAAGGGCCTTTTGACGAACTTCCTGCACAGACCACGCCTGGCGGCGTTTTTCCTTACGGCGAGACCGGCGGCGGCAAGACCGCAGCGGAAGCTCATCGCGTCATCGCTTGGAAGGAAATCAGCGAAGCGGAGGGTACCGGGCTCGTTCATATCGCGCCCGGTTGCGGCGCCGAAGACCAGCTACTGGGCAAGCAGAACGGGATTCCGTTCATCGCGCCGCTGGACGACAGCTCGGTTTTCCTCGACGGATTCGGGCAATTCACCAAACGCAACGCGAACGAGGTGGCCGATGACGTGATTGCCGCGCTAAAAGCATCCGGGATGCTTGTAGCGAAGGAACGCTACCCGCACGTCTATCCTCACTGTTGGCGGTGTAAAGAGGAGCTGGTGTTTCGCCCTGTCGATGAATGGTTCATTCGCATGGATTGGCGCGATCGTATCCAGCGCGTGGTGCCCGCCATTAAGTGGATTCCTCCGGATGGCGAAGCGCGCGAGCAAGATTGGCTTCGCAACATGAGTGACTGGATGATTTCCAAGAAACGCTTCTGGGGACTCGCTCTGCCAATCTGGGTCTGCGGCGATTGCAAACACTTTACGGTGATCGGAAGCAGGGAGGAGTTGAAGGAAAAAGCCGTCGAGGGTTGGGAAATGTTTGAAGGCAATTCCCCGCACCGGCCTTACATCGATGCGGTCAAGATCCGCTGCGAGAAATGCGGTGGCTTGGCTCAGCGCACCGAGGATGTTGGCAATCCCTGGCTGGACGCGGGAATTGTGCCGTTCAGCACCATGCGCTACTCGACCGACAAAGCATACTGGGCAAAATGGTTTCCGGCGGACCTGGTCCTCGAAAGTTTTCCGGGACAGTTCCGCAACTGGTTTTATTCCATGCTTGCGATGAGCGCGATGCTCGACGGCCGCGCTCCGTTCAAAGCTCTGTTGGGCCACGCGCTGGTTCGCGATGCGCGCGGCGAGGAAATGCACAAGTCCAAAGGCAACTCCATCGCGTTTGATGAAGCGGCGGAGGCGTTGGGCGCTGAAGTGATGCGCTACATCTACACAGAGCAGAAGACGGCTCAGAATCTCAATTTTCCCGACCTCAAGCCCGCCGCCAACGCGGGCCAGACTATAGATGGCGATGCCCGACGAAAGCTGTTGACGTTCTGGAACTGCTACAGCTTCTTCGTGATGTATGCCGGGGCCGATGGCTGGAAGCCCGGGGGTGCCACGCTTCCCGTCACCAACGAATTGGATCGATGGGTTATGAGCAAACTCCAGCGCCTGGTGGCGGAGGCGAATAGTGCTTTCCAGAATTATGAGCACTACAAGTTGGTCGAAGCCTTCCAGGCGTTTGACGAGGAATTCTCCAACTGGTATTTGCGCCGATCGCGCCGCCGTTTCTGGAAGAGCGAGCCCGGCGCCTATCAGACTCTCTACGCGGTGCTGACGACCGTGACTCGCGTGATGGCCCCGGCACTGCCTTTCTTGACCGAGGATATTTACCAAAACCTTGTGCGTTCGGTTGACCCATCGGCGCCGGAGTCCGTGCACTTGACCGTGTACCCGCAAGTAGACGTTTCGCTTGTCGACGACTCACTCGAACAGAGCATCGAAGCAGTGATCCGCATCAAGAATCTCGCTCTCGGTCTCCGCACGCAGAGCAAAGTGAAGATTCGCCAACCCTTGAGCACCCTCTACATGCGCCCCAAGGATCAATCGGACCGCCGCGTCCTGGAGAACGCCGACTACGCGGCACAGATTCTGGAAGAAACCAATCTGAAGCATTTGGTTTTAATTGATGACGAGAAGACGCTTGTGAAGTTGCGTCTCAAGCCGGACGCCAAAAAGATCGGCCCTCGGGCCGGAAGATATCTCAAGGCCATTGGAGAAGCGCTGGAGAATGCGGATCCGGACCAGGTCCTCAAGGGCGGTCCCTATTCGCTCCCGGTCGCTGACCAAGTGTTCGAGCTGGCCCCGGAAGAAATTGTGATTACATTTGAAGGTCCGGAAAACCTCACGTGCAGCCTGGAACAAGGCACTTTCCTGGCGCTTGATACAAAGCTGACGCCGGAACTCCTGCAGGAAGGTCTCGCACGAGACTTCAATCGCATGCTGCAAGATCAGCGTAAAGCCTTGAACCTGGACATCTCCGACCGCATCGTTGTGAGCTATTCCGCCTCGCCGCGCATCGCCGAGGCGATCACGGCGCACGAAGCATTCCTGCGCAATGAACTTCTCGCCGAGCGTCTGGAAATGATCCCAACGCAGAACGGCGGCGTCAAGCTGGCGCTCAGCGGAGAAGATATTTTTGTCACCATCTCGCGTGTGTAGAGAAGGCATGTGCGTCTCGCGCTCTCCTTCTATGCTGCTACAATGCCGCTAGGGGTTCCCTAAGATCCTATGTTCGTAGTGCGGCTGATTGGTGTGCTGGCGCTTGTCGCCCTCAACGGTTTTTTCGCCGCTACGGAATTCTCTCTCGTGGCCGTCCGGCTCTCCCGCGTTCGCCAGCTCGTTGCCAAAGGCGACATTCGGGCTCGCGTCGTCGAGCGGTTGCTGGCGGATTTGCATCGCGTCGTTTCCGGCGTGCAGGTCGGCATCACTCTGACGAGCCTGGCCATCGGCGCGCTCGGCGAAGCCACCCTCGCCACAGCATTGCAGCAAATCTGGCACGGGACCCCAGGTACACGCACCGTATTTTTCGCTCACGCCGTTGCCCTGGCTTGCGCCTTCGCCTTGCTGAGCGCGATGCACGTCGTGCTTGGCGAATTGGTCCCGAAGACCGTCAGCCTCGCGAAGGCGGAGCGCGTCGCGCTTCTGATCGCCCTGCCGTTCCAATGGTTTCTGCAGACTTTTCGCTGGGCCATCGATCTGCTTGACGGCATGTCCGGCGTCATCGTCAGGGCCATGGGCGTCTCGTCGCCGCAAAGTCACGGGGCGGCGCATTCCACCGAAGAGCTGCAAATCCAGATCCAACAGGCGCGCGAGCGCGGTCTGATCGCTCCCGGTGAAGAAAAATTCATCGTGAGCGCCATTGAACTCGGTCAAGTTCAGGTCCGCGAGATCATGGTGCCGCGTCCCGACATGCACACGCTTCCCATCGAAGCCAACCTGGACGAAGTAATGCGTGTGTTTGCAACCTCCCAACGCTCCCGAATCCCCGTGTATCGCGGCTCGGGGGATCATATTCTAGGGTTTGTTCATATCAAGGATATGCTTTGGATTCTGCTCGACCGCGAGCGGCGGCTGGAAGAGAATCTTCCGCCACCCCCGTTTGACTTGCGCCGGGTTTTACGCGAAGTTCTGATCGTGCCGGAAACGAAGCCAGCCAGCGAATTGCTCATCGACCTTCGCACGCGCCACATCGGCATGGCCATGGTGGTCGACGAGTTTGGCAGCATCCTCGGCCTGGTGACGCTGGAAGACATCATGGAACAGGTGGTCGGCGAGATTCACGATGAGTTTGACGTCGTCGAGCGGCCCCTGACCCTCGCCGACGGTGCTGTAATTTTTGACGCAGCCCTAAATGTTCGGGATTTGGATGCGCAGTACAACATCACCTTGCCGGAAGACCCCGCGTATGCGACCGTCGGCGGATTCGTCTTGGATCAGCTCGGTTTTATTCCCCGCGGCGGTGAAAGCTTTGAATACGGGCAGTTTCGGTTCACCGTCGTGGAAATGGACGGCCGCCGGGTGGCTCGGGTCAAAATTCAGCGGGTGCGCCCGGCACCTGAACAGGAGCGGGCGATGGAATCCACTGTCAGCACCGAGGCTAAAAGCACGAAAGCCGCTGCGGCGGATTCCTAGTCCTAATCGACGAATGGCCCGCCACATCCTTCAACGATTTCTGCTCACACTGCCGGCACTCTGGTTGGTGCTGACCCTGGTTTTCCTGCTGATTCATATCGTTCCTGGCGACCCGGTCGAGCAGATGCTCGGCGAGGGCGCAGCGCCCGGACAAATCTCGCAATTGCGCCATGGTCTCGGCCTCGATCAACCGCTCTATGTGCAATACGGCCGCTATCTGGAGCAGCTGGCACATGGCGATCTCGGCCAGTCCCTAAAATTCCAGGCGCCGGTGCGACGGATTATCTTCGAACGCTATCCGGCAACTCTCGCGCTCGCCTTCTTGGCTCTGCTGGTCTGTGCGTCCATCGCCATCCCGGCAGGCGTTCTTGCCGCGCACCGCCGCGGGCACCCAGCCGATCGCGCGGTCGGCGTCTTTACATTGCTTGGACTCGCCATTCCTAATTTTGCGCTCGGCCCCATGCTCATACTGCTTTTTTCAATCGAACTCGGGTGGTTGCCCGTCTCCGGCCGCGGAGGCCCTTCTTATTACGTCCTCCCCGCTGCCACTCTGGGTGCTGCGTTGGCTGCCATTCTCGCACGCATGGTGCGCGGGGCGATGCTCGAAGAGCTTGCCAGCGACTACGTACGCACCGCCCGCGCGAAGGGGCTTTCCACGCGCGCGGTTTTATTTCGCCATGCTTTCCGCAATGCGCTCATTCCCATTATCACCATTCTCGGTCTGCAATTTGGGACGCTTCTCGCTGGAACAATCGTTACGGAGACAATTTTTTCCTGGCCCGGCATCGGTCGGCTCACCGTCCAAGCGATTTCCTCGCGCGACTATCCTCTGTTGCAGGGATGCATCTTGGTTATCGCTCTTTCCTACGTTCTCGTGAACTTGCTCACTGATTTTCTCTACGCGGTCGTCGATCCGCGGGTGCGCCTGTCGTGATTTCGCTCGCCGGCCTTCGGCAATTTCTCCGGCAGAGTGTCGTTGCCCGCGTCGGATTTACAGCAGCCGTCCTGCTTCTCCTCGCAGCCCTTTTCGCGCCCTGGATCGCCCCGGCCGATCCCGCCGCGCAAAACCTTCCCACGCGGCTCAAATCTCCGTCGCGGGCACATTGGATGGGTACGGACGAGCTTGGCCGTGACACCCTTTCGCGCACACTCTACGGCGCCCGCATTTCGCTGTTCGTCGCGGTCTCTGTCGTTCTTGGTTGTGGTTTAACGGGTCTCGCCATCGGCTTGCTGGCAGGCTTCCTTGGGGGCTGGTTTGATCGCTTCGTAAATCTATTCCTGATCAATGCATTCTTATCGTTTCCCGGGATTTTGCTGGCGATCGCCTTTGCCGCTTTTTTTGGTCCGGGCATCGGAAAAGTCATTCTCGCCCTGATTATCACCGGCTGGGCCGGCTACGCCCGTCTCGCACGCGCCCAGGTCTTGAAAGTTAAGGAACTTGAATTCATTCTCGCCGTTCGCTCACTTGGCGCTTCGAACCGGCGCATCATGCTGCGACATTTGCTTCCCAACATTCTTCAGCCCGTTCTCATTCAAGCCACCATCGGGATGGCTGGAGCCATCCTCGCCGAATCCACGCTCAGCTTCCTCGGCCTCGGCGTGCTAGCGCCCGTTCCCAGCTGGGGCTCCATGCTGAACGATGCGCGCAGCCATCTCTTTGACGCCCCGCACCTTGTCATTTTTCCCGCTCTGGCGGTCATGACCGCCGTGCTCGCCTTCAATCTCCTGGGAGACGCCTGGCGCGACTGGCTGGATCCGCGCGCGCGTTCGCAGATGGCCGCACTCGAACACACCCGGTGAGCGGTACGGTGTGGCGCTTGAATGTTTTCCTCAGGAATGAAACAGGGAACTACTTTACAGAGAGAACCACAGGCGCTCCCCGTCCGACACCCAAGGTACGCGAAGCATTTCCCTTGTTGATGGCAATTTCCAAATAACCGCTCGACCCAAAATACGCGACCGGTTCGCCAGTCTGGCCACGCGCAAACGTGTCGACCAGCCGGTTAACGGGGTGGGTTCCCACATGCATTTTCAACCCGCCGCCATTCTGGGCCTCGCTGGACAGATCTTCGGCGCGGAAATTGGTGACCAGGTTCCCGAACCAATCGATCTTCAGTACCAGGCCTTTGACGCCCGCCTCTCCAGGCTTCGGCCGCGGCAGCGCCATCTTTTTGTAATCCTGAATCTCTTCCCCCATGCTTGGCGTTTGCCAACCCTTCGACAGCCAGGCCGCCACCGGCGCAAAGACATCGCGTCCGTGAAACGTCTTGCTGAGCGGTTGGAGAAAATAATGCTCCGCATTGGCGTGGCGCACCACCACGTTTGGTTCGCGTTCGTAAACGAGGGAGAGCACTCCGTTATCGGGCGCAATGAAATAGTGATGCTGTCCGGTGACGAGCAACGGGCGGCGCTCCGTTCCCACGCCAGGATCCACAATCACTACATGAATCGTCTTTGGAGGAAAGTAGGCGTAAGCCGCGCCTATGGCCAGCGCTCCATCGAGCAGATCAAAGGGCGTCACGTGATGCGTGATGTCCACGATCGTCACTTCTGGATTGATCTTGAGAATGACTCCTTTTACCGTCCCGACCAGATGGTCGTCGGTACCGTAGTCCGTAGTCAGTGTAATGATGGCGTTGGTCACTAGGGTCTCCCGCCCGGGGTGTTCTGCGCGCACCGCGCGCCACGAAGTGGGAAGGCACTCCGTACCCTTTGACGCTAACGGAGGCCCGCTGCGCCGTCAAGAAATCGCGCGGGCCGTGCTGTGCAATCGCCAACGGTCGACTCATCGCACACCCGGCCGGCTACACTGCCCGCATCGCGATCCACCACACGATGGGGGCCTTCATCCTCTCGCCCCTCTCGCCCAGCCGTCTCGGAAGATTGACGTCTGTTGGTTTGCTGCGCACCTGTAAGGCGGCATTTTTCTGGCACCCCGCGGTCGTTCTGCAGTAGCCTCCTATTTTCGCACTCCCACAAATCATTTGTTTGTTTCGTATGCTTATGGTATTAATACATTAAGATGAACAACGAACCTCAGGGACCACTAGCTTCTCGACTGCGTCAGCGCAAGTTCGAGCTGGCGCGTCGTTTCCATATCCCCGACGATGCCCTCCCTGGCTCTCTTTCGCTTACTCACCTGCGCTGCGGTAAAGCCACCTGTCATTGCGCCCACGACCAAGGGCATCCGGTCTGGTCGCTGACCTTTATGGTGAAGGGAAAAAAGCATGTCCAGCACATCCCCAAGCCGTGGGTCGAGCAAGTTCGCCGCCGCGTGCGCACCGGGCGCGAATTTCAAGATGCCGTGCGCGAAGTGCTGACGGCCAACGCCCAGCTCTTAGTCTTGGCCCGCCAGCAGCGCAAGAAAAAGAGGAAGCGCTCCTGACCAGCCCCACCCCACGCCGGC
>Ga0210384_10001231_pt1 | contig 35733 bp, 27 predicted proteins | sample IncBWH2MmetaG_FD_160574 | JGI IMG/M metagenome (GOLD analysis project Ga0210384, IMG submission 160574) | Forest soil microbial communities from Barre Woods Harvard Forest LTER site, Petersham, Massachusetts, United States - Inc-BW-H-2-M | ecosystem: Environmental > Terrestrial > Soil >...
GCTTGGCGGAGTATCTGAAACTGTTAACCCTAACACATCATTCTAAATCCGCCACGATGGAAATAATAACGCTAGCATAGGATGATAGTCTTGTGGAGACCCCACGCATGGAAACTCTGTCACGCCGCCGCCTGAACTCCGTAACCAGCCGCCAGAATCCGCTGGTCAAGCAGTTGCGCCGCGCCTTCACCCAGGCTGAGCCTACCCCCGACGGCCACATCGCGATCGAGGGCGTCCGCCTGATCGAAGAGGCCATTCGCAGCGGACTCCGCCTGCACGCCATCTTTTTCAGCAAATCCGCCGGCCAGCGCGCCGAGCGGCTGCTGCTCCAGGTAGGCAAGAACGTAGAGACCCTGGTGTTGCCCGACGAAGTCTTCGCCAGCGCAGTTGCTACCGAGCATAGTCAGGGCGTGGCGGCGCTGGTTACGCCCAAAAAATTCCGGCTGGATGACGTGGTCGCTCCCGGCGCACTACTGGTTGTCGTCATGGGAATCCAGGACCCGGGAAACCTCGGCACCCTGCTGCGCTCGGCCGAAGCCTTCGGGGCGAGCAGCGTAATTCTCGCAGAAGGGACCGTAAGCGCCTTCAACTCTAAAGTCATACGCGCCGCCGCCGGATCACTCTTCCGTCTCCCCTGCGTTTCTGCAACCTTTGCGGAAGTCTTGCCGGTGTTGCGCAGCCACAACCTGCGTGTAATTGCGACCTCTTCCCATAAAGGAACCCTACTTCCTGAAGCCGACCTTAAAGGAGGGGTAGCCCTGCTGATCGGCAACGAAGGCGCTGGCGTCTCCCGCGAAGCTCTCGCCCAGGCCGATGAGCGCGTAGTGATCCCGCACTCAGAAAAGGTGGAGTCGCTCAACGCCGGGGTGGCGGCGTCGCTGATTCTGTACGAGGCCGCAAGACAAAGAAGCCAGCATTAACCACAGAGAAGAATTGATTTTCGATTTACGATTTATGATTTTAGAATTCGTAAAATCGTAATTCGTAAATCATAAATCGTAAATTTCCTGATGCCCCAATTCTTCTCTGTGTCTCTGCGTCTGTGGTAAAGAAACCGTTTAGTCTGTTGCTGTCCTCTGCTTCCCCAAAAACCCGCCACTTAAATACGCGACCAGCAAAGCAAACATGCAGGCAGCGAAGATAAACTTCAATCCCACCGGCAGGCTTGAAGGCGAGAAGAATCCTTCAATAGTTCCTGCCACGATCAACAATGGAATGATGCCCAGGACCAGCTTCACGGCTTTGTTTCCCGCCAGCACAAGCGATTGCATCCGCGGAAGAATTCCCGGAAACAGCATCCCGCGCCCCAGCATCAGGCCTGCTCCGCCCGCAATAAAGATGGCGGGCAGCTCCAGCACGCCGTGTGGCGCCACAAAACTCCATAGTCCCAGGCTCATATTTGCCTGCCAGCACGCGGTGCCGATAACGCCGATCAGCAGGCCATTGAAAGCCAGCATCAGGAGCGTTCCCGCGCCAGCCGTGATTCCCATGGCAAACGTCATAAATGAGACGCTGAGGTTGTTGGTCATGATCTCGCTCGCCGCCACCGGTTTGATGGCGACAATGGAGTGGGTCCACATCTCATGCCGGTCAATGGTTTCCACCATGCGCGGGCCGATCACATGCAGCACGAATCCCGGGTCTTTCATCGCCACCAGCATGCCGGCGACCGCCGAGACCACAAACACGGTGAAGGCGGCAAAGCTATAAGAAAAAGTTTCCCGAAAGATGCGCGGATACTCTTCCCAATAAAACTGCAGCACATTGCGCCCGCCCCCGCGTTTGCTGCCGCTGTACACAATGTTGTGGGCGCGGCCCAGCAGCCGGTTCAAGTATTCCGCGCTGGCGCGTCCGCTGGCATCTTCGCGCACCGTCGCCAAATCGGCGGCGGTCTGGCGGTACAATAGGCTTAATTCCTGTAGTTCGGCATGGTTCAGCGCAGAGATGCCGCCTCGGCTGACGCGGTCCACCAGGTTTTCCAGCCGTGTCCAGAGCGGTCTGCGTTTTTCCATCCAGCGTGTGGAGATCATGGTTTACGCCAACGACAAGCTTATCATTGATACCCCGGAACAAATTCCTCTGGAATTTTCTCTCGCCGGTGTCGGCAGCCGTGCCTTGGCCATGATGCTCGACTCACTCATCATGTTGCTCATCTACGCGGTTGTGGGGATCATTTACGCAATCGTTGCCGCGAGCTTTCAGTTGTTCTCTTCCAGCGCCTCCAACTGGGTGTCCGCCATTGCCTTTTTTGTATTCTTCCTCATCTATTGGGGATACTTCGCCATCAGCGAAATCCTGATGAAAGGCCAGACCTTCGGCAAGCGCCAGCTCAACCTGCGCGTCATCAAAGATTCCGGCGCTCCCATCGGCGCCTACGAAGCCATCGGGCGAAACCTGCTGCGTGCGGTTGACTGGCTCCCGGCCTTTTATGGAGTCGGGATCGTAGCCGCGCTGCTGAACAAGCAGAACAAGCGCCTCGGGGATATGGTTGCCGGCACGGTCGTCGTGCACGAGCGCCCGCTGGCCGAGATGCAGCCCATCTTGAGCGTGCCCACTAGGCCGGCGGCAGAAGCTCCGGTCTCGGTTTACAACAGCTCACGCCTAACCGTGGATGAGCTGCAACTCATCGAAGCTTTCCTGCAGCGCCGCTATGAACTGCCGCCACAGCTCCGCATACAGACAGCGATCCAGATCGCCGCGCGCGTCAGCCGCACCCTGGAAATCCCGCCCCAAGGCCGCCCCGACCCGGAAACGCTCCTCGAAACCCTGGCCCGCGAACGCCGCAATAGCGGAAGGTATTAAAAGCAGTCCTTAGTCCTCAGGTGTCAGTCCTCAGTTCTTTATCAGGGCACGAGTTTAGAGATTGTGGAAAACACAATTACTCAATTCAACAATTACCCGATTACGCAATGACTCAATGATCCGATGACTCAATGACTCAATTTTTCTCCGCGTCTCCGCGCCTCCGCGGTGAGAATAGCCTTGCCTTGGCTGAATGTATCTTTAACTCAACTGGTGCATCTAAACTAGAAGAAAAATGTTACATTAGTGGGTTCGATTCGCGGGCAAACAGGTTCGAGAAAGCGCCCGCATAAACCACAAAGGATCTGGAGGAGTAATGGCAGGCAACGCAGTTTTTGAAGTAACAGACGGCAACTTCGAGCAAGAGGTTCTGAAGTCGTCGCAACCGGTAATGATTGATTTTTGGGCAGCCTGGTGCGGCCCCTGCAAGGCGCTTGCGCCCGTAGTGGATGAAATCGCGCAAAACTATGAGGGTAAACTGAAGGTCGTCAAAATGGACGTGGATAAGAACTGCGCCACCCCCGGCCGCTACGGCGTCCGTGGCATCCCGACCTTGCTCATTTTCAAGGATGGAGTGGTCAAAGAGCAGATTGTCGGCTACGTACCCAAAGAAACCATCCAGAAGGCCGTGGATAAGCTCGTGGCTCAAGCCACGCAGGCCGTAAAAGCCGAAGCGTAAAAAAACGGAAAGCGCGAAACGCGAAAGCTGGAGACGCGAAACCTAAAACGCGAAACCCCCGCCGCGAAAATCAAATTTTTGAAAAAACCCTCACTTCTGAAAATACCCAGCCGCAAGGCTGGGTATTTTTTCACTTAGAAGAATTCTTGGTTTCTGCCGCGGTAATCGTTCCTGGAGGTTGTCATTCTGAGAGCAGCGAAGAATCTGAGAATAACGTGCGCAGTGCATGACTGGTGGTGTCTACGTTGCACTTCTCGCTCGAAAACAATCGCACATCCGTGGCAAGCGTTTTTGTTTTTCTCGGCGTCTCCTCGCCTCCGCGGTGAAAACTAGTATTTGCGCAAAACCCCGACCACCCGTCCCTGAATCTGTACCGCATCCGCCGCCACCATGATCGGCTGCATCTGGGCGTTGGCCGGCTGCAGCCGTACCCGGTTGCCTTCGCGGTAGAAGCGCTTCAGCGTAGTTTCGCTATCGTTCACCAGGGCGACCACGATCTCGCCGTTCCTGGCAGTCTTGATCTTCTCCACCAGTACATAGTCGCCGTCTACGATGTGCTCTTCCTGCATGGAATCGCCCCGCACTTCGAGCACAAAAACGTCGCGCGAGCGCGTGACGTCATGCAGTGAGATGGTCTCCTGATGTTCCAGCGTCTCCACCGGCTTGCCGGCGGCAATGCGCCCGACGAGCGGCAGCGCCAGGCTCGCCGCCGCGGCCTTGGCCACAGAAAGATTCGCTGCCGAAGCCGCCGCCTGCATGGCCAGCTTGAGCTTTCCCTTGGGGGCGAGAATATCGAGCGAGCGGCTGCGGTTGTAGTCGCGCCGTAGCAGCCCTTTCTTTTCAAGGTTGGTGATGTGCTTGTGCACGGTGGCCAGCGAACTCAGCCCCATACCGTCGCCGATTTCCTCAAAGGAAGGCGAGTACCCCTTCTTCTGCACAAACTCCGCAATGTAGTCGTAAACCTGCCGTTGCCGTTTAGTAAGCGCCATGCCAGGATTATGAAGCGAATAAAAGGCGAAGTCAAGAGGATAAGTTGACAAAAGCGGCACTCAATAAAAAAAACAGCTCCAAGCTCGCAGCTCCAAACTCCAAGAAGAAGCTTTTCGCTCTTAGCTTTTAGCCAAAAACAAAACTCACTACCGATAGACGCAGATTTGCGAGGGATAAAACATTCACAGCCCCAAAGGGGCGGCGCATTATAGCCCAGCACTTCCAGTGCTGGGTAAGCGAATATAAAAAACCCACTCTGCTGAAGGCCAGCGCGTAACGAAGTGGAGCGCTCAAAAACTTTTTCCGCAACCTGTCTATCCGTGCCGATTACTTTCCACTCGCCCATACATGCCATAGAAACAATCCAAGGTAGCTCACCGCCAGCGCCACAAATAACGAAGTCAGCAGAACGTGCCCAAGGGCAAACCGTCTCCCTCGGGGCCAGTCCTCGTGGGAAAAATAGAATGCGTCCACTAGGATGCGGACCGTCCAATACGTGCCGATAAATAAAGCCAGGCCCAGGGCCGCGCGGTCGCCTCGCAGCAGCTCCGCATGCAGCGTCAAGGTGAGCGTGCCGAAAGCGAGGATGGTCAGCACCGTAAACCCGCCCTGTACCCAAAGCAGTTTGCGGTTAAAAGGCATCAGTTGCTTCAAGTCCTCGCGCCAGCCGAGCTGGTAGGGCACCTGAAAGCTGGCAAATAAGATGAGGAAATGTCCGGCGCCGGCCAGCCACAGGTCCAGGTCAAAAAATCGCTCAGCGAATGATGTCGTCATAGTGCGTGGATCGCCTGCATAAAAGGAAGTATGACACGCAGCACAAACGGAGGATGAAAAAGCCAGAAGGCGGGTCCGGCAGTAAAGGCTGCCGTGAACAACCACCCACGTAGACCACGCCGCAGGCCCAGCTTTTTGCCGAAGACGGACCGCTCCAGGGCTGCTCCCACGCCTTGAACAACAAAGTACGTTGTAGGCAGGCCGTAACCACCGCGCGCCGGCAGCGAGATCACCAGATCGTGAACCAATCCCGACACGACGAATACCAGGAAACCTGCGGCGCCAACCCCCAATCTTTTGTGGAGCGGAGCGAAGATCATGTTGTAGGCCACTTGATGGAATCCGAGGTTCCACCGTCTTCCCCAGAACTCGCTCAGCGACGTCGAGCCCAGAGGCGCATCCATGATCGGCCTGGCATCAACTCCGAGCCTCTGCCAGAACAGGGCCGCAATCTTGAAAGCGCCAAAGTGCAGAAGCAGGATAAGGCCGGCCATTCCCACCCATCCGCGCACCAGTGGCTGGCCCTCAGGAATCCGCCGCGCCACCACCCAAAGCAAGATCACACCAAGTAAAGTCTCAGAAACCGCTCCAATCCAGGCGAGCAATCCCGGCAAGGGAACAGGCGGGCCTGCATGCAAGAACGATTCCGCATCCATCCCCGGCCACGCCACGAGATATGCGGCAGAACGCCAGGCTTCTGCATGAGGGATTTGCGTCCGCGCTCTCCACCAACTCTCCCACTTGAGCCCCGCGTAGATGGCGAACGCCAGAGCCCACATGAATGCCCAGGCAGGCAACCGATTGCCAACCGCCAGAGCCCCCAGCGGCAGGATTGCCAGAGGCAACCTGCCAATCCACCGAGGAGTGTAGGCGCCCTCAACCATTGAATGCTTCTCGTCCGCTGTGCGCCATTTGCAAATGTCCTTGATGAGCGCAGTGAGCTTGTGAGTATGACATAGCTAATCTAAGAGAGCAGCTTGATCGCTGCGAGCGAAGCGAAGCGGCGTCGGTGGGAGCCCCGGCCTTTAGGCCGGGGTAGGGATGAAATAAAATTGGGCTTTAGCCCCGGTGAACAGCCGCTCTCTTGCCGCGGGTTTCCACGAGTTTATAAGCTTCTTCGAGGGTGCGGACGATCTCAAGATTGGGCCGGGTCTCCGAGGCCAGCACTTGATACATCCGTGACATACCAAAAACCGCCCCGGCGGGCGCTACCATGACGCGAATCACGTCCCGATCAAACAGGCTCGGACTGGTGGCGCAATCACGCACCGCTGCATTTGATACTTTAAGTTTTGTCACGCCGGTGAGATCGAGTATGTAGGAGAAATACGGCCTGAAGTCGGGATGAGCGGCTACTTGCAGGTGCTGTTCCGATAAATCGCGGTCTTCCAGTTCTCCGTAAAAGATGGAACGCACCAGCTTCAACTGGGGATCGATTTTTAGGTCTCTCGGCAAACTGCTCGCCTCCGACCGGCTGCCCGCATCTCAGCTTGAACAACAGGAATTACGATACATAGATTACTCCTTTTCTGAAGGGAAAGCGCTGGCGTGCGGCAAAAAACCCTGGCCCTCGCTGCCATGACCTTCATCGGAAATGATGCCACTTCACACGAAAGTGATATCACTCTGGCCCCAAAACCTTGCTTCCTGAGAAAGTGCAGGCCATCATGGAGAAGCGGTTGCGACCAGTGGCCAGTGAAAAACAACCGCAAAAGGACAAAGGCAGCATTCAAGAATGCTGGGACTTGTACAGTCCATTTAGGTCTTTGAAAATTCGAGAGATGCGCAATTCAGAGGACTGAGGACTCGAGTCTAGAGTTGTTACCGCACTAGCAGCTAGTCCCTCACTTCGGATGGCTTTTCTCCAGCAATGACGCGGGTCAGACACGGTTTTGGACACTCAAAACACCTGCTAGCAAGTGGGGGTGGGGGATCCCACAAATCTCCGACAATCAGCGTTGATCAGCGGCGAAAGGTTTTGCAGTTGCTTTTGCTGAGAACTGAGAACCGGGAACTGAGAACTGAGAAATGCTTCAGCAAGTCCCTCGCCCCGGAGAGATTTTCACCAGTAATGACGCGGGTCAGGCGCGGTTTTGGGCACTCAAAACATCTGCCAGCAAGTGGGGGTGGGGGATCCCACAAATCTCCGACAATCAGCGTTGATCTGCGGCGAAAGGTTTTGCGGTTGCTTTTGCTGAGAACTGAGAACCGGGAACTGAGAACTGCTTCAGCAAGTCCCTCGCCCCGGAGAGATTTTCACCAGTAATGACGCGGGTCAGACGCGATTCGGGGCCCTTCAAAGACCTGCGAGCAAGTGGGGGTGGGGGGATCCCACAAACCTCCGAAAATCAGCGTTGATCCGCGTTCATCTGCGGCGAAAAGCCTTTGCCGTTGCTTTTACTGAGGACTGACAACTGAGGACTGAGGACTGCTACTACTCGCCCTGGTTACCACGATTCAGAGCCAGCTTGATCCCGCTCAATCCGCCGACGTATTTGGAAACGCCGCGGTAGAGTGATTCGGCGATCTTCTGGCGATACTCCGGGGTCTGGAGCTTGCGTTCGTCGTTGGGATTGCTGACAAACGAGATCTCTGCCAGAATCGAGGGCATATTCGCTCCGATGAGAACAATGAAGGGAGCTTTTTTCACGCCGCGGTTGCGCATTTTCGAACTCTTGGTGGAAAGTCCGGTGTACATGGCGTTCTGCACATCCGAGGCAAACTCCCGCGACTCTTCGATCTTTTCCTTGAGGGCGATCTTCTTCACCAGGTCCTGTAGCTCATGGATTGATTTTTCCGAGACCGCGTTTTCACGGGCAGCGACCTCGAGCGCATCGGTCGAGGAGGTGAAGTTCAGGTAATAGGTTTCCACGCCGCGCGCGCTGGGATCGTGGCTGGAGTTGGCATGTACCGAGATGAACAGGTCCGCCTGCTCCTGGTTGGCGATGGCCGTGCGCGTTTCCAGGGGAACGAAAGTATCGTCGCTGCGGGTATAGACCACCTCGGCGCCCATCTTCTTCTGCAGAAGCTTGCCCAGGCGCAGCGCCACGTCGAGCACCAGGTCTTTTTCCTGCAACCCATTCGGACCGACTGTGCCGGTGTCATGTCCGCCGTGGCCGGCATCTACCACGATGCGTCCGATCTTCAGTCCGAGCGCGCGGATCAGTGACCGCTGCCCGTCAGAGGACGGCTGGGCCTCGTGGCTGACGATATCGGAATCGTCCTCCTCTTTTCCTTTTTTGTGAGAGCTTCGCGACACTTCTACTTTCCCATTGAGCGGAGCTGCTTCTTCATCGTCTATTTTGTGGGATCGTGTTGTATCTGCACTGGCTTCTTTCTGGGAGCTGCGCGTCGCTTCGCCATCGCGCTCACCGCGCGGAACAACTTCTTCAAAAGTAGGCGCAGTCGTGGGCTTGCTGGTGGCCTTGACCACCGGCTCATCCGATTTACCCATGGCGAGCGAAGTCGCCGGATCGTTGCTGGCAACATCAGAATTTTTGCCGGCAGACTTTTCTGTCGTCGTCACCGCCGTCTTCTTCTCGGGCTGCGGGAGGTCGGACAGTTGGGCGGGTGGTCGCTGTACCGTCGGTTTCGTCGGCGGGAACAGGGCCGCAATCATGTTGGAATTCCGCGTATGCACAACCGGCGGAGGTGTCACAGCCGGTTTGGCCGTGGGTTTTACTGTGATCGGTGTCTGCTCTGCAGTTTTGGTTTCTTGCTCTCCGGTTTTGGGTGCAGAGCTGTTTTTTGCCGTGTTGTTTGCGACCGGCGGCGCCGGCTGCTGCGTCGCAGTGACTGCCGGCTTTGTGCTGGCAACCGTCTTTCCTGCGGAAGTTTCTACATCGCCGGCATCGGTCCATTTGGCCGGAGCCGTATTCTTTGCCGTCAAAACTTGCGACTGCGGCTTACCGTGAATATCAATAATCAGCCGGTAGGGATTAGGCAGCAGAAACGCCGAGTACTCGCTCACCGGATCAACTTCCAGCACCACGCGGGTTACGCCGCGCTGATACTGGGCTACGCGGATCTTGCGCAGGAAGCCGTCATCCACTTCAAAAGACTTGCCCGTCAGCTCGGGCGCGAGCTTGGTATCCTGCAGATCGAAGAAAACGCGATCGGGCGAAGGAATGCGCCCGGCCTCGTATTTGACCTCATCTTCCAGATCAATGGCCACTCGCGTGTAATCGGGCGTGGACCAGTGCCGTATTCCGGTCACCAGCGGCAACTTACCCTTACGTGAATTGTCGTCGGGATGCGACTCGGCTTCAACCGGCTTGAGCTTTGCATTCTGAGTTTCGCGGGACCGCGCTGCTTCGGCGCTGACTTCTTGCTCAGCCTTTGCTTCCTTCTTGGCTTCGCGAGGTTTCTTTTTGTTCCTTGCGGCAGCCAATTGCGGATGCGCAATATCATCCAGCGCCTGCCGCGCATCATCGCTCAGCCGATGCATAGGGTGATGTTTCAGAAATTCTTCAAAGGAGGCCTTGGCCTTGTCGTTTTGCTCCAGGTCTTCCTGATAAATCTTGCCGATGGTGAACATGGCGGCGGTGTTGTGCGCGCTGCCCGGGTACTGCTGCATCAGGAACTGATATTGCGCAATGGCATCCTGCGATGCCTGGGGATCATGAAAGGCGCGTCCGGTCTCGGCCAGCAGCTCGGCCGTATCCACAATGCTCTCATCGGCCTGGCGGAAGTTAGGACAAATCGAATAAACCTTGCGAAAGGCCTCGGTGACGCGGTTGTAATCACGCCGCGTGCGCTCTCTTTCCGGTTGCCCGTTCAGCGCCTCACGCATCTTCTGGGCAGTTTCGAACTGCGCCTGGGCCAACTGTTTCTTTTGTGTCAGAGTCCGCTTGGCCTGGGCGCAGGGAACCAGCGCCGCAGCGACAGCACACAGCAAGAGGGCGCGTTGAAAACCACGGTAGGAATAAAGACGAATTGGAGCGCAACCAGTCAGACAAGTCCTCTGGGATTCGTTAACGTTCACCTTCCGGCCGCATTGCTCCGCTTCCGGTGACTCAGTCCACGTTGCTGAAGGCCATGTGACCTGCAGCATCATGCGTGACTCGAATTGGAGCCCGCGTCGGCCCGCCCATGAAATTGAAGCCGTTGCCGTACATCTCCGTGATCTGGCGCACGTAATTGCGCGTCTCACGGAAGGGCGGAATGCCTTTGTGCGAGTGCACCGCGGTCTCGCCCGCGTTATAAGCCGCCAGAGAGAGCCGCACATCACCGCCGAAGTTGTCCAGAAGCTGCTTCAGGTGCCTTACCCCGGCATCAATGTTTTCCGTGGGGTCAAAGGGGTTGTTCACCTTGAGCGAGCGTGCTGTGTTCGGCATGATCTGCATCAATCCCATAGCGCCCTTGCGCGAGACTGCATGCGGGTTGAAATTCGATTCCACCTTGATGACCGCGCGTACCAGGTTCGGATCCACGTTGTGCTTGGCCGCCGCCTTCTCGATCGCCGCATTGACCTTTTCTGTAGTTAGATATGTGGCGCTGGAGCCAGGTTGCGTCTCGCCGGGCTGGGTTTCCCCTTGCGTTTCCGAAGTGCTCTTACTGGCAGCCGTTGCCGTCTCGGTCGCAGCCAAAACCTCGGCTGCCGCCGAACGGGCCCGGTTGCCGGTCAGGCTGGGCGCAGGCACTGCTTTCCAGCGGTGCTGAGTGTTGCTCCAATAGACATACTTCACCTGCCGCCCGTCCATGGAGATGCTGCCTGAAGCCGCGTTGGTGGAAGCGTTCAATGTGTTGGTCGGTGAACTGCTGTCGTTGACGTAAACAACCCGGCCCCCGGCATCGCGTACGAGTGTTATCCCGTCCGCGGCCGTGGCTGGCCTCGTCACCAGCAGCAGAAAAGTAAAGGTCATCAGGACTGCAGTTCGGTGTTTTGTCATTAAGTTCGCCGTTGAAGCTGCCGCCAAAAGTGAGCGCAGCCCCCACCTAACCCAAACCCTGACAGAGATTCGTCCAGAGTATGTGCATTATAGGACGCCCACCCGCCAAGAGCAATGCGAGCAAACAGGCGGAATCAGGGAAGTGAATGGGGAGAAAACCGGAAGAAACCGTAAGTTAATAGGACGCTTTCAGGTGTTTAATGTAGATTACTAAGGTAATCTCCGAGGGTATTGACAGGCGAGAATGAAGTGCATTGGAAAATGTGCAATCACACAGCTTTCACAACGCCGCGTTTCCGAGAACCAGGGATTAGGAACCGCGTTAGCCCCAAATGTGAAAGCCGAAATAGCATGAACATTGGGCGAAGAGACTGTGCCATCGTGGCTGCGAAGCTCTTAGAAATACGGAACCGTTGATGCAGCGATCACGTATCCAACAACAGATAGAATTGTTAAGGTCCTTACTGGAGGCATCTTCATGTTTTGCAATGCATGCGGTAGCGAGCTGGATGCGGAGCAGAAATTTTGCAGCAAGTGCGGCAAGACTGTGGGCGTGGCAGTTACGCCCAGTCAGCGCAGCAAGGTGCGGAAGCACATTCATATCCTGGCGATTCTATGGCTGGTTTATTCCACCTTCAACTTGTTGCGCAGCATAATCCTGCTGGCCGTGACGCATACTATTCTTGCCCAGACCACGCATTGGCCGTACATACCGGCGGGGCTTCAGGCAATATTGCAGCCGGTGTTAAGCGCGCTGGCTATCGTCAGCCTGATCAAGTCTGTTGCCGGTATTGCGGCGGGAATCGGTCTGCTGCAGCGTTCTCCGTGGGCCCGGATGCTCACGCTGGTCCTGGGATTTATCTCGCTGATCAACCTTCCGTTCGGAACTGCGCTGGGCATCTACACCATCTGGGTTTTGTTGTCGCAGAATTCCAGCGAGGAATATCAGGCGCTTACGCACGAGACCGTTACCGCGTAGTCGAATTGCGGATTCGCAACTCTTAACTTGGTACTCTATATTAATTAACTGCATGAGTACCGAATCCACTCCTGCCCGGACTGATTGGCTCTACGGCTTCTGGTATCCCGCGCTGCGCAGCGACCAGGTACGCGGAGACGCGATGGCTACCGCCATGCTGCTGGGAATTCCACTCGTCCTGGGACGCAAGCGCACGGGCGAAGCTTTTGCCATGCGCGATGCCTGTCCGCATCGCGGCATTCCCCTCAGTTACGGCCACTTCGACGGAGAGCAGGTGCAATGCTCCTATCACGGCTGGTGCTTTGAAGCCAAGAGCGGACAGTGCCGCGAGATTCCATCGCTCACCACCGATGCCAAACTGAAGATTGACCGCATCTATGCCAGCGCCTTCCCTTGCGAAGAGCAGGATGGTTTCTTCTGGGTCTATCTTCCCGAATCGGTCACCTCAGGCACTGGAGGACAAACCCAGTTGCCGCCTGAGCTACCTCTAGTTCCACGCGTGCCGACTTTTAGCGAAAAATATGTGCTTACGCATCTGGCGGCCGATCTGCCCTGCTCGGTGGACCACGGAATCATCGGACTGATGGACCCGGCCCACGGGCCTTTTGTGCATCAATCGTGGTGGTGGCGCAGCAAGCACAGCATCCATGAAAAGCAGAAGCACTTTGAGCCCATTCCTAACGGCTTCCGCATGAGCGCGCATGCGCCCTCTTCCAACAGCGCGCCTTATAAACTCATGCGCATGGCGGGTGTAAACGCCAAGCCCGGCGACCAGACCGTAACCACGATTGATTTTGTTCTGCCTAACCTGCGGGTTGAAAGCGTGCGTTATGGCGAGGGATGGTTTTCGACGCTCACCAGCGTCACCCCGATTACTGCAACGCATTGCCGCATTGACGTGCGCGCAGCATGGAACATCTTCCGCTGGGCCACGCCGCTGGTGCTGCCCATTGGACGGTATTTCGGAAAAAAATTTATCCGGCAGGACCAGCTCACCATGGAGCAGCAGGCCGAAGGGCTGAAGTACAATCCGAACCTCATGCTGATTGACGATGCCGACCGGCCGGCCAAGTGGTACTTCGCGCTCAAGCAGGCGCTGCTGGATGCGCGGCGCGTGGGCGAGCCCATGAAGCATCCTCTGAGCGAGCCGGTGGTGCTGAAGTGGAGAAGTTGAGCAACACGGCGGAATGTCGTGCAATGTCGTGCCCCGAAACAACCTTCATGATGTACAACAAGCTATAGTCGTACCTCATGCCGCGGCGCTCCATCCTCGAATACCTGGAAAACTTCAACCGATCAGACATCGCCTATATGCATCGCCGCGGCTACCGCAGCTACCGCTGGAGCTATCGCGAGGTCGCAGAAGTTGCGGCGCAATTTGCGCGTGAACTGGAAGCCCGGCAAATCGGCAAGGGCGAATACGTTCTTCTCTGGGGCGAGAACTGCGCTGAGTGGATCGCAGTCTTTTGGGGATGCCTGCTGCGCGGCGTGGTCGTGGTACCAATGGACCGCACCTCTGCCCCTGATTTTGTGCGACGAGTTGCGGAGCAAGTTACACCGAAGCTGGCCGTTTGCTCAGGAGACCTTACTTCCGAGCTGCAATCTGTTCCCGTTTTGCAACTGGAAAATCTGCGCGAACTGATGCGCCCCCGCGAGCGTTACACCGGGCCGGAGGTGCAGCGCAGCGATGTAGTCGAGATCGTCTTCACCTCCGGCGCTACCGCCGAGCCCAAGGGCGTGGTCATCACTCACGGCAACATTCTGGCTAACCTGGAAACTTTCGAGCCGGAGATTAAAAAATATCTAAAGTACGAGCGCGTTTTTCATCCCATCCGTTTTCTCAACCTGCTGCCCTTGAGCCACGTCTTCGGGCAGTTTCTGGGAATTCTTATTCCGCAGCTAATTGCGGGAACCGTCTATTTTAATGACACGCTGAACCCAGCCGAGATCTTGCGCACGATCAAAAGCGAGCGCATCTCGGTGCTGGTGGCGGTGCCGCGCATCCTGCATTCGCTAAAAGAAAAACTGGAACGGGACTTTGAATTAACAGGGCGCAAAGATTGGTTTCGCGCGCAGCTTGAGCAGGCCGACCACGAACACTTTGTGCGCCGCTGGTGGCGCTTCCGCAAAATTCATGACCGCTTCGGCTGGAAGTTCTGGGCGCTGGTTTCGGGCGGGGCGACGCTCGATGCTGAAACCGAAGAGTTCTGGCGGCGGCTGAGCTTTGTGGTGATCCAGGGATACGGCCTCACCGAGACCACTTCGCTCATCAGCGTGAACCATCCTTTCCGGCTGGGGCGTGGTTCGATTGGAAAAGCACTGCCAGGAAAAGAAATCAAACTCGACGAGAGCGGCGAGATCCTAGTACGCGGCGAAAACGTGGCCGCCGGTTATTGGCAAGCGAGCAAGCTGCAGACAGTGGCTAGCGATGAGGGCTGGTTCCGCACCGGCGACCTGGGAGAACTCGATGCCCAGGGCTACCTGCACTTCAAAGGACGCAAGAAGCAGGTGATCATCAATGCCGAGGGAATGAACATCTATCCGGAAGACCTGGAAGCGGCGCTGCGCTCGCAACCGGAGATCCGCGACTGCGTGGTCGTGGGCCTCGAGCGCAACGGCAACGCCGAGCCTTGTGCCGCGCTGCTGCTGCGCGACTCTGCCGCTGGTTCCAATGATCCGGAAATTGCTATGCAACGCGCCAACGCCACTCTGGCTGCTCACCAGCAAATTCGCCGCTGGTTCCTTTGGCCCGAGCCGGACTTCCCACGAACATCCACGCACAAAGTACGCGCTAATCTGGTCCGTGAAGTTGCCCAGCAGCAACTCACCGTACTGGATACAAGCGCAGCGATAACTACAGCCGGGCAAAGTCCGCTGGGCGAACTGATTGCCCGCATCACCAGGCGGCCGCAGCAAACGCTCTCTTCTGACGCAGCCCTGGAAGATGACCTCAACCTCAGCTCGCTCGACCGCGTGGAGCTGATGAGCGCACTGGAAGACCGCTACCAGGTTGATCTGGATGACAAGACCTTCAACGAGGTAAGGACTGTGGGCGAACTGGAGCAGGCCCTGCACCGCTCCGCACCGCAGACGTCAGATTACGAATATCCGCGCTGGGCGCAACGCTGGTTGGTGCGATGGATTCGCGTTGCGGTTTATTATCTGCTGATCTGGCCGGCCAATATGTTGCTGGCCGCGCCGCGTGTGATAGGGAAAGAAAATCTGAAAAACTTTCCGGGACCGGCGCTGGTCATCTGCAATCACACCGCGTATGTAGATGTTGGTTTTGTTCTAGCGGCCTTGCCCATGCGGCTTCGTCACCGCCTCGCGACCGCCATGGCGGGAGAGCGCCTGCTCAACATGCGCCACCCGCCGCGCGATTGGTTTTTTCTGCACCGCTGGATTCGCCGTGCAGGCTACGTGCTGACGGTTGCGTTGTTCAATGTTTTTCCGCTGCCCCAACTCTCCGGGTTCCGCGACAGCTTTGCCTTTGCCGGAGAGCTCGTAGATCGCGGCTACAGCGTGCTGGTCTTCCCCGAAGGGGAACGCACGCCGGACGGCAAGATGCACCCATTTCGCTCAGGAATCGGACTGCTGGCGACGCGATTGAATATCCCAGTGATTCCCATGCGGATTGATGGATTGTGGGAGCTGAAGCGCGCCGGCAAACAATTCGCCGCTCCAGGAAAAATTACGGTCAGAATTGGGCCGCCGGTAAGGTTCGCCCCCGGAACCGATCCCGATCAGATCGCACGTGAGCTGCAGAAGAGGATTTACGATTTGTGAATTACGAATTACGATTTGAGCTGCTAGTCGCTAGCTTCTAGCTGTGTTTGAGCATCGAAGACGCCTGCATTATCGAGTCCCAGAAACAGCTAGTGGCTAGGAGCTAGCAGCTCAATCGTAAAATCGTAATTCGTAAATCGAAAATTCCTATCTCGCTGCTTCGGCCTCGTGGGCAAATGCAGAGGCATAGTCGCTGGCAAATTGTTTAAACGCAATGGGCTTGTAGCCGGTGACCTGTTCCACAGCGCTCGATACCTCGGCGGCCGACCCGGCTTTGTTGAAGGCCTGCAGATCGAGCACGCCATCGGCCAGCCACTCCTGCATGCCGACTTGTAATAAAAACTTTTTGAGCTCGGCTGGAGGCAAGTCCACGTATTTGACCTTTTTGCCAATCAGTTTTGAGATCAGCGCCGCAACCCAGTCGTAGTTCACCGCCTCGGGTCCAGTGAGCTCGTAGCCCTGGCCTTCGTGCCCGCCTTTGCTCAGAATGTGGGCGGCGACGCTGGCGATATCGCGCGCGTCAACGTAGCTCACGGGCGCATCGCCCGAGCATCCAAAAATTGCTCCCTGGGTCTTGATGCTTCCGGCAAAGCCCAAAAAGTTCTGCATAAATGTATTGGGCCGCAGGATGGTGTAGGGCACGTCCGATTCAATGAGCTTTTCCTCGGCTTGGGCATGCCACGTGCCGAACATGTGCCGTCCGCCGGAGTCGGCCCCGATGGCCGATTGTTTTACGATGTGCTTCACGCCCATGCGCACCGCCTCTTCAATCAGGTGGCCCTCAAGCGAAGGAAGCTGGGGCAGAGGCGAGCAGACAAGATAAACCTTCTCCACGCCCTTCATGGCCTTGGCCACCTCTACGCGGCTGCCGTAATCGCCCACGACGGCCTCCACACCCTTGGGCGCGAGATCACGCTTGGCGATGGTGTAATACATGCCGCGCACTTTGGCGCCGCTGGCCAGCAGTCTTTTTATCAGCTCGCTGCCAACGTTCCCCCCGGCTCCGGTCACCAGAATCATATGGGTTCTCCTGGATGTGTTTTTTTGAGGGGATAAGTGTAAATGGAGAAGTGCGAATTATGAAGGAAGAATTTACGATTTATGATTGTCGATTTACGATTTTGAGAAAGCGCAAAGTCAAAGTCTAACCACAAAGGACACAACGGCAGACGAAGGAACACGAAGCAGAAGCAAAGAGAATCTTCAACAGCTAGAAAGCAGCGGCCAGCAGCTCAAATCGTAATTCGTAAATCGTCAATCGTAAATCCCCAGCTATTTCGTCAGCGACTCCACCACGGCATAGGATTCGTTCAATGCCGCATCCAGCGCTGCGGGATTTTTCCCGCCGGCTTCGGCCATATCAGGCCGGCCGCCGCCTGAGCCGCCTACTTTCTGTGCGATTGGGGAAATGATCTTGCCCGCCTGGATCCTTCCCGTCAGGTCTTTGGTTACGCCTACGATGAGGGCGACCTTTTTTTCTTTGGTTTTGGCGCCGTTTTCGCCGTCGCTCTCAACTTCTACCGTGGAACCCAGCACGACCACGCCTGAGCCCAGCTTGTTGCGCAAATTGTCGACTAAAGTGCGCATCTGCGGGCGCTCGAGATTATCCACCCGCTGCGCCAGGACTTTGATTCCGTTGACGACTTTGACGTTATCCTCCGCCGAAGAGACCGAAGAGGCAGCCGACTTCATGCGCGCCTGGTCGAGCTCTCTCTGCAGTCGCTTGATCTCGGCGGCGTGCTTTTCGAGTCCGGCTTTCAGGGCTTCGGCGGGTGTTGCCGCGGCCTCGCGCCGGCTTACCAGGTTGCTGACCACCCGCTCGAGTTCATGATCTTTACGGAAGTGATGCAGCGAGCCTTCGCCGGTCACGGCCTCAACGCGACGCACACCTGAAGACACGCTGCCCTCGTTAAGGATTTTGATCAATCCGATCTCGCCGGTTTGTGCAGTGTGCGTGCCGCCGCAGAGTTCGGTAGAGAAATCACCGATCTTGATCACGCGCACGCGCTCGCCGTACTTTTCTCCGAACAACGCCATGGCCTTGTATTCGTTGACGGCCACGTCTATGGGCACGTCTTCAATGGTCTGGACTTTGGTGTTCTTCAGTACTTCCTTGTTCACAATGTCTTCAATGTCCTGCAATTCTTCATCGGCTACCGAGGTGAAGTGCGAGAAATCAAATCGCAGATGCTGAGGATCAACCAGCGATCCTGCCTGCTTCACATGCTTGCCCAGCGTCTCGCGCAGAGCGGCGTGTAAAAGATGGGTCGCAGTGTGGTTGCGCATGGTCTCCATGCGGACTTCGGCGTTGACCACGGCATCAATCTTCTGGCCGGCATGAATGAGCTGCCGGGCGATGGCTTTGTGGGCGCGCACACCCTGCACCGGCGCATAGCATCCCTGGACCTCGGCGACCACGGTGTTGTGTTCATCGTTATAGAACCAGCCGGTGTCGCCCACCTGACCGCCGGAGTCGGCATAGAAAGGCGTGTGGTCGAGAACGATTTCGCCGTGCTCGCCTGCTTTCAGCTCTTTTACCCCCTGGCCCTCGCGAACGATTGCCAGCACCTCACAGTTACGTGATTCCGTCTGGCGGTAACCCTCGAAGACGGTTTTATTCAGCTCACGATATGCGGGAGATGCCGTTGCTTTGCCGGCCCCGCCCTTCCATGACGCACGGGCGCGCTCGCGCTGTTCGGCCATGGCGCGGTCGAAGCCTTCGCTGTCGAAAGAGACTCCCTGGTCGCGCGCCGCGTCTTCGATGAAATCGCGCGGCAACCCGAATGTGTCATAGAGCTTGAAAGCTGAAGGGCCTTCAAGGACCGGTTGTTGCGGGTTACGGGGTTTTGTCTCCGCAATTAATTTTTCAAGTTCGCCAAGTCCAACGTCGATTGTGTGCGCGAAACGCGTTTCCTCTGTGTACACAATCTTCGATACACGCTCTGCACCCTCAACCAATTCCGGGTATGCGTCCTTCATCAAGTCGCGGACGGCGTGGACCATCTCATACATGAAGGGCTTGTTGGCCCCGAGGATGCGTCCGTGCCGGATGCCGCGTCGCATGATCTTGCGCAGCACGTAGCCACGGCCCTCGTTGGCAGGCATAACACCATCGCTGATGAGAAAAGTCGTGGCACGAGCATGGTCGGCAATGACGCGCAACGATGCTGCGGAACTGCTCTTGGATTCGTTCTTCAATTCTTTTTGCAGATCAACGCCGCATAGTTCGGCAGCACGCTTCATGAGCGGCACAAACAAGTCCGTATCATAATTGGAAATTACGCCCTGCTTCACCGAGGCAACGCGCTCCAATCCCATTCCGGTATCAATCGAAGGCTTAGGCAGCGGATTCAGTTTGCCTGAAGCGTCGCGGTCAAACTGCATGAAGACCAGGTTCCAGATTTCTACGTAGCGTCCGCACTCGCAGCCGAATTTGCAGTCGGTGTGGCCTTGATCAGAGGCTGCTACGCCCATGTCGTAGTGAATCTCGCTGCATGGCCCGCACGGCCCGGTATCGCCCATCTGCCAGAAGTTATCTTTCATTCCCAGTTCGAAAATGCGTTCTTTGGTCACGCCCTGATCGAGCCAGTACTGGTAGGCTTCTTCATCGCGCGGAACGCCCTGCTCGCCCTTAAAGATGGTTACGTAGAGTTTCTCTTTGGGAATGTTGTACCAATCTTTTCCGGTGACCAACTCCCAGGCGAAGCGGATGGCGTCTTTCTTGAAGTAGTCACCAAAGCTGAAGTTGCCCAGCATCTCGAAGAACGTATGGTGACGGTTGGTGAAGCCCACGTTTTCCAGGTCGTTGTGCTTGCCCCCGGCGCGGACGCACTTTTGCGAGCTGGTGGCGCGCAAGTAGTCGCGCTTTTCCAGCCCCAGGAAGACGTCTTTGAACTGGTTCATGCCGGCGTTGGTGAACAGCAGCGTGGGATCGTTCGCCGGAACAAGGGACGAAGAGTGCACGCGCCGGTGTCCCTGCTGCTCGAAGTAGCGCAGGAACATCTCTCGGATTTCGGAGCCTGTCATATCTTTTGATTCTAGCAGTGTACAGGCAGGGAATTCACCGCGGAGGCGCGGAGGGATTGAGTCATTGAGTCATCGGGTCATTGAGCCATTGTGATTGAGCTGCTAGCTCCTAGCCTCTAGCTGTTTTTGGGACTCGATACTGCAGGCAGCCTCGATGCTCAAACACAGCTAGAAGCTAGTGGCTAGCACCTCAATCGTCAATCGTAATTCGTAAATCGAAAATTGGCCGGAGCTAGTGGCTAGTAGCTGTCTTGTTAAAATCCGCAATCCCCACGCGCACGATGGTGCGGGGCGCTCGATGCCTGTCTCCATCGCCTGCGGAAGCAACGGCGCTTGCGGAAGCAACTTCCTCAGCCCATACGCCAAAGATGCGGCCATCCCAGGCGGCAATTCCTGTGTAGTCGCCGATGAAGTCTTTGTTTCCCTCAAAAGGTTCCCTCGTCCAGGCGTAATTCACAAAAGTTTTGCCGCCGTCGGTGGAGCGGGCCAACGTGACCGTGGTCCGGCTATTTTGAGGATCACCCCTGCGGTCATAAAAAACCACATTCGCTGCTCCCGTTTTGGGATCAACTGCCAGCCACTGAAAGAACTGGTCAATGCCGTCGTGCAACCCATCGGAGTTGACTCGCACGGCCGGGTTCCAACTCTCACCATGATTGGCTGAGGTTGCGGAAAAGACGTCAACATCGCCATTGCGGTAATCGGACCAGGTTACATAGAGCAATGGCGTAGAAAGCAGGCCGCTGGCCGGGGCGAGGCCAATCTGGGGAAATCCGTTGCTGCGCTCAACGCCGGCGACGTCAAAGTACGGCGGAGCGGTGTCAACGATACTGTGCGAGGGAGCAAAACTTTTTCCGCCATCGCGCGATGAGGCGAAAGCAATATTGTTCCCATCGGCCCAGACTGCGTAGAGTGTGCCGTCGGGCGCGACCGCACCCGTGAATCCTTCGACCGATCCGTTGTCATCGCGCGGCAGGCCTTCGTGGGTGCTGATTTCAATCGGCGCTGACCAGGTTGTGCCGCCATCGCTGGAGCGGGAAAACAAGATCACAGATTTTTCCAGCGAGAACTCGGTCCATCCTATGTAGAGGTTGCCGGAATAGGGGCTGCTGGTGGTGTCGGCGACGATGTAAGGCTTGTCCTCAAATGGAATTCCCGGCGTTGTCGGATGCTCGATGACTGCGTGCGCGATCTTCTCCCAGCTCTTGCCGCCATCGGGCGAGCGGCGCACGAAAACGCCGTTGCGCGTTGCGTTGTGTCCCCAATAGTTAGTTGTGCCCAGCTTGTCGAACGCGATGTAGCAGAGATAAGCGGCGCCGTCAGGGCCGTACGCAACCGATACATCGCCGGAGACTTTGTAGTCCTTCGGGGCCGTGTTCTCGGCTGTGTTCCAACTTCCGCCGCCGTCGCGGGAGTAGGCAACGCTGGCATTGATTTGCCAGGCCACCACCAATTGCTGCGGATCTTTAGGATTCACCGCAATCGAAGGCTCATTGAAGAACCCCGGTGCAGCAGTGAGATTGATGACCTTTGCGCCGGGCGCAAGCGGCAGTGGCTTCGGAGCAGTCTCGGGCTCCGCTTTGCTGGATTGTGATTGCGCCCAGGCGGCTGCGGTCAGCCAGGTAATTGCGAACAAAAAGACCAGTGGCCAAAAGATGATTCTTCTCATGAGAAAAAGCCTTACTCTTCACTTAAGCTTTGTTCTTCTGATTCCAACGCGCTCAGGGTCTCATCGGGAACATGCCACTTCTTAAGAATCGCGAAGATCGTGCGGCTACTGAAGCCGGCACGCAACAGCGCACGGAAAACACGCGCGCTCTCCCGCTGATTTTCCGGCTTGCGCAGACGCTTGCGGGCCAGGTGCTCGCGCGCCAGCTTTTCTTCATTTACCCCGGAATAGGCTTCACCCACAACTTTTTCAATCACGTCGTTGTGCACGCCTTTGGTTTTAAGGTCGGTGATGACGCGGCGCTTTCCGAATTTCTCGTTGCTCTGGCGATACGCCGAATATGCGGCGGCAAACTGGTGATCGTTGAGGTATTTTTGCTCTTTCAAGCGGGCGATCACGAGATCTACCAGCAGCGCTTCTTCAGTTTTTTGCCGCAGCAGGCGCTTCAGTTCGGCCACGGTGCGCATTTTGCGCGACAATGCCCCAACCGCGTATTCATAGAGTGTAGCTTCGTCAAAGATATTGCGTTTTCGTGCGAAGGACACGGGAAGATGATAACCCAACCGCGGAGGCGCGGAGACGCGGAGATGAATTGGTGAGCTGGAAAACGGAGACCGTGCCCCAGAGCCGGGCCCCCCGCCGCACGCCGGTTTTGTGTGTGGTGGGGTAGAGGAGGGGCGGCACTTTAAATTTTGATATCACCGTGATATCAAAACCTTCACTTCGCAGGGATTTTAGGTCATCATTGTCTTGGAAGTGTGTCTGGCATTCAAGAATGCGGGCTCGTCCTTACGGTCTTTGAAAATTCATTACACAAAAAGCGGCACCCAACACCTAGGAACCGGCTGCGGATGTTTCATATCCAGTAAACATCGCGGACTTCCAGCAAGTGTCCACCCGTGACCATGACTTTCCCCAGTAAATACACGGTGATCATGCTGTTTCAGGAGGTTCTGACCACTTGCTGCAAGTGGGGGTGGTGTGGGCCGCCGGAGCGGAGTAAGGGATGGCGAATCAGTAACGAGAGCTCTACCTGCCGAAGCCGGCGGATTCCATCTGCTCGCGCGAGGAATCGGCGGTCGAGCCGATGCCCTGCACGCGCAGCTTGAAGTCGTCGGGCTTGCTGGCGTTCTCCAGCGCGGTTTCGTAGGTGATGAGTCCCTGCTGATAGAGGTCGTAGAGCGACTGGTCGAAGGTCTGCATGCCGTACTGCGAAACGCCGGCCTGCAAGGCTTCATGGATGAGCCGGGTCTTTTCCGGGGCGATGATGCACTCGCGGATATACTCGGTTGCGATCAGCACTTCCACCGCGGGCACACGGCCGGTGCCGTCAGCGCGGCGCACCAGGCGCTGCGAGATGACCGCCTTGAGCACGGCCGCCATCTGCAGGCGGATTTGCTTCTGCTCGGGCGGCGGGAATACAGAAATGATGCGGTTAATGGTTTCGGTCGCGTCCAAAGTGTGCAGCGTGGAAAAAACCAGGTGACCGGTTTCGGCGGCGTGCAGCGCCGTGCCAATGGTTTCCAGGTCGCGCATTTCGCCGACCAGGATGGTATCCGGGTCCTGGCGAAGGCTGGCGCGCAAAGCTGAAGCGAACGACGAGGTATCCACTTCCACCTCGCGCTGGTTCACAAACCCTTTTTTATCGCGGTGCAGGAATTCGATGGGGTCTTCGATGGTGATAATGTGTTCCGGCCGCTGCGAGTTGATGCGGTCCACCATAGCGGCGAGCGTTGTGGATTTGCCCGATCCGGTTACTCCGGTCACCAGCACCATACCGCGCTGCTCTTCGCAAATATGCTCAATAATCTTAGGAAGATAGAGTTCATCGAGCGCGCGGATCTTGGTGGGAATCACGCGCAGAACCACGCCCACGTTGCCGCGCTGCTGAAAGACGTTGACGCGGAAGCGTCCCAGGCCGGCCACGCCGTAGGCCATATCGAGTTCGGCGGCCTCTTTGAACTTCTGTTTTTGCCGGTTGGACATCATGCTGAAAGCCATATTCAGCATGTCTTCGGCTGAGATGCGCGGCTGGTCGGTCAAGGGCACCAGTTCACCATCCACGCGAAGATAGGGATAGTTACCGACTTTGAGGTGCAAGTCGGACGCCTTGCGCTCCATGGCTATACGCAAAAGGTCGTCTATATGGGGCATATGGTTACTATAGTTACTATAGTTACTTCCCTAATACCCGTTGACGGTATCACGGAGTGTACTATTTTCGCAATAAAAGATGACACTTTTAGGTTATGATTTGTATCCCTGCAGGACCCTCAGAACCAGGTCTTACAACCTGCAGCGGCTTTAAAAAGGTCTAATTTAAAGCACCTCTGGCCGGGTTCAGCTGGTTTGGAAAGGTCAACCAGGTGAGAATTTAGGACTTCGTCAGGAGGTTTGCATGGTCTGCAAGCACTGTCAGCACAATAATCCGGAGACAAACCGGTTTTGTGGGATGTGTGGCCAAGCTTTACCCTATCCCCAGGTAAAAAGCGCTACCACCTCTATCCCCAGCAGCAGTCCGAATCAGGCGGGTACGCTGGGCTTGCGTCAAAGTTCGGCCTCTGTAGGCCCGATTCCGCCACTTGCACCTAAGCCGCAAACGGCTGCTCCAGCAAGCTCTGAAAAGCCGGTAAGCTCTGAAAAGAAAGTACAGTTTCCGCCAGTTGCTTCACCGCCGCAAACATCAAATCCAGCGGCTTCAGCACCAGTAACTTCTGAACGACGAGTGCCGCCATCGGTGCCGCCGCCTACATCTGTGGCTCCGGAGAGAAGGCTCGGACCGCGGCCACCAATCCTGGAAGACACTGAAAAGAGAGCTTTTGTTTCACCTTATCCGGTGGTGCCGCGGGCTCCTGTAGTTCCTGAAAATAAGGCGCAGGGTCCAGTTCCAGTCGGGCCGCAAGCATCAGCCCCGGTGGATGACAGAAGAGTTACAGGCGGAGTTACAGACGAAAGAAAAGCGCCATTCCCGCGAGCTCCACTTGGACCGCAACCGTCAGCCACGGCGGCGGTTGAAAACAAAGGAATTCTGGGACAACAAACGACCGCGGCGATTCCTAACCGGAGAGTGCCAAACCAACCGTCGTACTCTCAGATTTCTCAAGCGCAACCTGCGATTCCATCTTCACCGGGAAAACCAGCGGTGAATGGAAGGCCAGGTACGCCTGAAAAGATAACGCAACCGCAAATCCCGCCACAGCAGCAGCGGACGGCAACACAGGCGCCGGGCTTAGAAAGATTACAGGCGGGCGAAAAAAGATTACAAGCGAGCGCTCCAATACGAGTGAGCGGCCTGTCAGTTCTTGGGTTGAATGACGATCCGATCGCAGGTCGTGCCAAGAATTCTGACGATCTGTATAAGACTAACTGGGGCATGCGCATCTTTGTTGTTTTTGTAATTCTGGCCTTCGCCGCTGGCTTGATGTTTCTGCAATGGCGCTCCAGCCATCCGGTGCAGGCGTCCCAACATGCGCCGACATCACAGGCGAATAATGATGTGACTCCACCGAGCCCTACTACACCACCGGCGAATAGCACCGTTGCCACGAAAGAAACGACCGGAAGTGGCGCCGCGAGCGTCCCCCAGCAAGCGCAAGACACTCAACTCAGGGCAGAAGCCAGGCCAACCAACGCTTCAGACCTCGCGGCTTCTCAGAAGGTCTCTACCCCGGCCAAGAGCGTGCCGCAAGCCGACCCAATTCGCGTAGGACATGAAGTCGCGACCAGCAAACCGCCGGTAGACCTGGAACAGCCCGTGCGGCAGGCGGAAAGCTATCTGCAGGGCAAGGGTGCGACGCGCAACTGCGACCAGGCGCTCGGCATTCTGCGTAAGGCCTCTGACTTGGGGAATCCCCGCGCGCAGATCAAACTGGGCGCGTTGTATGCTACCGGCAATTGCGTGGCCACGGACAAGGTCTCCGCGTATCGGTATTTTTCCCGCGCCATGCGGGCGCAACCCAACAATACCTGGCTTGAGCAGTACCGCTCTTCGCTGTGGAGCAACATGAACGCCAGCGAGCGTAAACAGGCCATGGAAGTAGTGAGATAGCTTCTAGCTGCTAGTGGCTCAAATCACGAATCGTACCTTGTAAAATCGAAATCCTCTACTTCTCCGCGCCTCTGCGGTTGAAAAAAGAATTTCTTCGTGTTTCCTTTGTGTCCTTTGTGGTTAATCTGATCAATCAATAGAATAGAAAGTTATGCCTGAAACCAGAAGCGATGAAGAAGCACGCCCTCATGTTGTGATTCTGGGGGCAGGTTTTGCAGGGTTGTATGCGGCGCGTGCGCTGGGCAAGCTGCCGGTGCGCGTGACTCTGGTGGACCGCAAGAACCATCACACCTTTCAACCGCTGTTGTACCAGGTAGCGACAGCCGGCCTTAATCCTGGTGACATTGCGTCGCCCATCCGGCGCATTGTGCGCAGTAACAAGAACATCAGGGTGTTTATGGCCGAGGCGGTTGGTTTCGATCTGGAGAATAAGAGCGTCAAGCTGGAAAACGTGAGTGTGCCCTACGACTATCTCATCGTCGCCACCGGGGCCACGCACTCTTACCTGGCGCATCCTGAATGGGAGCACTTTGCCCCCGGCCTGAAGACGGTGGAAGATGCGCTGGAAATCCGCCGCCGCATTCTCCTGGCCTTTGAAGAGGCCGAGCGCAAGAAGGCGGTGTTTGGAAAGCACGATCCGCTCAATTTTGTGATCGTGGGCGGCGGCCCTACCGGAGTGGAGCTGGCCGGCGCCATTGCTGAGATTTCGCGCCGTGTGCTGGTGAGTGATTTTCACTTTATTGATCCCCGCAGCGCGCGCGTTCTGCTGCTGGAATACGCTCCCCGGGTGCTCACCAGCTATCCTGAGGACCTTTCCCAGTCCGCCGAAAAACAACTGCGAAAATTGGGAGTCGAGGTGCGCACGGGAGCCATGGTCACCGAAGTTACTCCTCATAGTGTGAAAGTGGGAGATGAGGAAATTCCATCTGCTGTCACACTTTGGGCCGCGGGAGTAAAAGCATCTCCGTTGGGCGCCATGCTGGGAGAAAAAACCGACAAGGCCGGCCGCGTGCTGGTGAATCAATATCTCAACCTCGCAGGCCGTCCCGAAGTTTTTGTCGTCGGCGATCTGGCCTGGTTTATTGACTCGGAAGGAAAGACCCTGCCCGGCGTGGCCCCGGTTGCCATACAGATGGGGAGCAACGTGGCCCGCAATATCAGCCGCGATTTACGCCATGAATCGCGCAAGCCGTTTGTCTACCTCGATAAGGGCAGCATGGCGACCATCGGCCGCGCAGCCGCGGTAGCCATGATGGGCAAACTGCATCTCTCCGGCCTGCTTGCATGGATGGCCTGGCTGTTCATCCATATTCTCTATCTCATTGGCTTCCGCAACCGCCTGGTGGTGCTCGTGGAGTGGCTCTGGGCCTATCTGCGCTTCGAAAAAGCAGCCCGGCTGATTACGGATGATGAATGCAAACACAACTCACCGCATCCATAAAAGTGGCAGATCAGTTTTGCAGAAGGTGAACAGCAGGCTGCAAAACATGTATCATCAGTGCCGGTATAAATCTTATGAACAAACTCATCGCCACTGTTGCAATTGTTTTTCTTTTGCTCGGCTTCGTTTCCGCCCAGTCTCCGGCACCGACACTCGGGACTAAAACGCACGCTTCTGCCAGCACCACTGATACCAAGCTTCCCAGCAAAGATGAAGTTGATGCCGCCTTGAAGCGTACCCTGGGTTACGATCCGGGGGCCTCGTGGGAAATTCTGGCCATTCAGCCTTCGGCCGTAATGGGCGTTCCGGAGGTCATTGTTTCCATCAACAAACAGACAGCCAACCACATATATCTCTCTCCTGATGGACAGAACGCGATTATTGGCGAAATGATTCCTTTTGGGGCGGATCCTTTTGCGCCCGCCAGGGCCAAGCTGCAGGCTGCCGACGGTCCCACGCGCGGTCCACAGACACCGGCCATTTCCATCGTTGAATTCAGCGACTTGCAGTGCCCGCATTGCAAGGCCGCCCAACCCATCGTGGAAAAGTTAGCGGCCGATTTTCCCCAAGTCCGTTATGTCTTCCAGCAGTTCCCGCTTCCGGCGACGCTGCATCCCTGGGCGTTGAAGGCCGCCGAGTATTCCGACTGCGCCGCCCATATGAACAACAACGATGCTTTCTGGAAATATACAGACAGCATTTTTGCGGACCAGGACAGTATTAACGTGGCTACGGCTGATGACAAGCTGAAAGAACTCGCTACCGCAGCAGGCCTGGACGCGCAGAAGGTGGCCGCATGTGCTGCAGCACCGCTGGCCGAGGCCAGGGTGAAGAAGTCGCTGGATTTAGGGCAATCTTTAGATGTCAACCAAACGCCAACCGTATTCATCAACGGACGAAGAGTGCTCGGCCTCGCCGGTATTCCCTACGACCAACTCAAGACCCTCATACAATTTGAAATCGATCACGCCGGCAAGTGAGTCGGGCTTTTCTTGGAAATTATGTGAGAGCCATACATTTTTCTTACAAATTTCGCAGGGGTTTCTGACAACCCACTTCACCAAAAGCGGCACCATGGCCGCATGAAAAACTTTTCCTTTCTCGCGTGTAGTGTTCTGATTGTCATTTTCAACATTGCAGCCTCTGCCCAAACCGCAGACCATCCCGCGGATTGGGTGGAGCAATCAATATCAGCCGACCGAAGTGTTGCTCAAAAAGCTCAAGGCCAACTGCGCCAAATTGGACCGCAGGGCCTCGAGTTGCTCGAACAGCGCTTTGCCAGGGAGATTTTTGCGCATGGGCATGGAATCGACGTGCCGGGCGATGAGCGCTGGAAGAGAATTGCCGCGGCACTGGACCGGGTAAGCGGCCAGTACGATGATTACGCCAGCGGTTTGTACTGGTATACCGATTTCGAGAAGGCCAAAGCGGCGGCGCGGACATCGGGACGCCCTATCCTGTCGTTGCGCCTGCTCGGCCGTCTGGATGAAGACCTAAGCTGCGCCAATAGCCGTTTCTTCCGTACCACGCTCTATCCCAGCGCAGAAATTAACCAGCTCTTGAAGAATGGGTTCATCCTGCATTGGGAATCGGTACGCCCGGCGCCGCGGGTGACCATTGATTTTGGGGACGGACGCACGTTGCAGCGCACCATCACCGGCAACAGCATCCACTACATTCTGGATTCGGACGGCAAGATCGTGGATGCCTTGCCTGGTCTCTACAGTGCGCCGGTTTTTACCGCCGAGCTGCGACAGGCGGCCGATGTGGTGAAAGAAGCTCGTGGCAAGGGAACCGCCGACTACGCGGAGCATATGAAATCAACCCAAGCCCGTCTCTTGCAAGCATGGGCTACTGATCTGGCGGCCATCCATGCGACCGTGCCGTCGAGCAAGGCGCTGACCGCAGAAACTCTCGAACACAGCATGGATGATCAGAAGTGGCTAGAACTGGCGCAACTGCACGTTAATGACGCGACCTTTGATGGCGGTGTGCGCGAGTTGATGGCCAGAAAATTCCCCAGCGCTCCCGTGGCAGCACGTGTGGCCGTAAGCAAAGCGATGGTCGAAAGTCCAATGATGCGGTTGTTCTCCAGCTTGAGCCGCACGGTTTCCCTCGATACGGTGCAAAATAACTATATGCGCCGCACGAAAATACTGTCTTTTCTTGCCCGTCCGAATACGCAGTCCTTGTCGCTGGGGCAGATCAACGACTGGGTCTATGCCGGGATTTTCCTGACTCCCCGCCAAGACCCATGGTTGGGTTTCGCGCCCAAAGACGTCTTTGCTGCAATTGATGAAAATGGAGAGAAGCAATTAGGGACACTTTCTGCAACGAGGTGACAAAAACTCTTGGCGGAGCTGCGCTTGCAACATAGGATTAAGATGTGACCGGGACCACAGCGAAGGTTTGTTCCTAATGCGCCGCTCCGCCTGGATTTTTCTTGCCGCCATCTTGTTGCCCAGCCTTGCGCTGGCCTGGCTGGCGGTGCGCTCGGCGCGCGATCAGCAAGTACTGCTGGAACACCAGCAGGCAATCATCAGCCAGGATATTACTGATGCGCTGGCCAAGAAAGTCCAGGGCCAACTGGATGGCTCACGCTCGGCTTTTGTACAAACAACCCAACAACTTTTACAAAAAAGTTCATCTCCGAGTACGTTGGCCAAGAATTTCAACCATGAACTGCAAAGCAACTGGAACCTGGCGGAGATCGGTTTTGCGGTAGACCTGAATGGAACCATCTATTCTCCCACGCCCAATCAGGGGACTGTCGCTAAGACGTTTCGCACGGAAAACAGCCTCTTTCTCGGCAACCGTGAAAATGTGCCCGTATTTTCACAATATCCGCAGCAGGCCGCGTCGGCCAACGCAACACAAAACGTGAACAACGCAGTGAATGCCCCTCCGCCTCAGATGCAAGCGCAGAATGCACCTCCACCTCAGACGATACCGCAGCAGATCGGGGCGAATCGGCGGATGGAGCAGGTTCAGCGGCAGCTTATCCACGCCCAGGAAGCCCAGCAAGCTCAGACAGCTCCTCCGCCAGAGGCCCAATCTGGGAATGAGGCGCAGATGGCGCAGGTTCAGCAACAAGCCATGCGCTCTGCGGATGTCACACAGTTACGAAACGCTGCGCAACAAAGCGTCCAATCCGGCAACGAGATGGCACAGGCGGAACAAGTGCAACGCCAGGTCATACCACAAAAGAATTTTTTGCCCCAGCAGAGCACAGTTTCAACGGCGGTTCCGGCCGAATCCGACTTTCGCCGAGTCATCGGTACAGAAAGTACCGGTGCCCTGGCCCGCTTTCTCGAAGACAAGCTGCGCTTAATGGTGTGGTATCGCCCTCCCACGGCGGGATCGCTGGTCTTCGGGGCGCAGATCAGCCAGCCGAACCTGATTCGCAGCCTGCAGCCCCTGTTGCAGTCGCCCGAGCTTCATCGCAACGCTGATGCCACCTATTGCCTTGCTCTTCTCGATGACCGGGGAAACCCGGTTGCGCTTTCCAAGGCTGGTTTTAAAGCAGACTGGAAACATCCGTTTGTCGCTACCGAAATAGGCGAAGCACTGCCCCACTGGGAGGCTGCCCTCTATCTGGTAGACCCCCAGCAGATCAATCGCTCGGCCTCTACTTTGCAATTCACCTTGGGGTTCATTGTCTTGGCCCTGATGGCCGCCATTGTTTTCGGAGGCTGGCTCATGGCAGCCGACGTTCGCCGCAAAATGCTTCTCGCCCAGCAGAAGACCGACTTCGTCAGCAATGTTTCGCACGAACTCAAAACGCCCCTGACTTCTATCCGGATGTTTGCCGACATGCTGGCCGAGGGCCGCGTGGCCGAGCCTGATCGCCAAGCCAACTATCTGCGCATCATCTCGGCGGAGTCTGCGCGTCTGACGCGGCTCATCAACAATGTGCTCGATTTTGCGCGCATGGAGCGCGGCGCGCCTTCAGGCGAACGCCGTAGTTGCGACCTGGTTGAAATTGTGCGTGAGGTCGTTGATACCTGCCGGCCTCACCTCGAAACTGTCGGGGTTGCGTTGGGCTTTGAAATTACGCTGGATAACACAGCCGAAGCGCTGCCGCTCGTCGCCGATCGCGACGCCCTGGCGCAAGTTGTTCTTAACCTTCTCTCCAATGCGGAAAAATATGGAGGGCATGAAATTCTTGTCCGCGTGCGCTGGGAGAAGCAACTTGGTTCCTCCGGTTCTGGTTGTGTTGATGTGCTCGACCGCGGGCCGGGCATTCCGCCTAAGAAGCTTGATGCAATCTTTCAGCCATTTCATCGCCTGGATGATTCTCTCGCCAGCGGTGTATCAGGTTCGGGACTGGGACTCACCCTGGCGCGGCGCATGGCGAGGGACAACGGCGGAGATGTAACCTATTCGCCTCGCGCCGGTGGTGGCAGTTGCTTTACGCTGACGGTGCCGTTGAGCACAGCGGCGCAGTCGAATGACAAGCCCAATGAAAACGTTCGATTCAAAGACAGATGAAAACCACAGCCAACACGAAAATACTGGTGGTCGAGGATGACACCAATATCCGCTTCGGTCTGGTTGAACTTCTCACCAGCGAGGGCTTCGCGGTCGAAGCCTGTGCGCGGGGCGATCTTGCTCTGGCGGCAGTGGAGAAGCACCGGCCCAGCCTCATCGTGCTTGATATTATGCTGCCCGGCCTGAGTGGTTATGAGGTTTGCAAGCAGCTCCGCGCCCAGGCGTATCAGGGGCTGGTTCTTATGCTTACCGCCAAAGGCCAGGAGATGGATAAGGTCATTGGCCTGGATTTAGGCGCCGATGACTACATGACCAAACCCTTCGGTTTGCGCGAGCTGACCGCACGGGTGCATGCGCTACTGCGGCGAAACCGCCCATCCCATTCTTCCGATGGTGGCAGCGTGACCTTCGGGGATTGCACGCTTGATCTCAAGACCCTGGAACTCAAGCGCGGTAAAAAATCGGTTCCGCTTTCGGGACGGGAGGTAAAGCTCTTCCAGCTTTTTATCAGCCACCCCGGCGAAGTGCTCTCGCGGGACCGCATTCTCAACGAGATTTGGGGCTATGAGTACTACGGAACAACTCGAGCGCTTGATCAATTCATTGTGCAGTTACGAAAAAAGCTGTCTGATCTCGGGGCCGACTCCAAGCAGATTGCTACGGTACATACCGTTGGATACCGATGGATCTGTCGCTGACAAATCGGCTTCCGGCCAATCCTGAGGACGAACGACTGATGACTGCCGGCTGACTACGTGCGGCACTTGGGGCAGTAACCCCCGATTTCCAGCCTGGCCACGGCGACACGGAACCGGCATTCTCTTTCCACCTGATGCTTGAGCTTTTCAAATAAAAGGCTTTCAAATTCCGTGACTTTACCGCAACGCAGACATGTCATATGCAGGTGATCACGTTGGGTGCGGCGCTCATAAAAGTGGCGCTCGCCTTGCACATGCATTAGGTCCAGCTCATCCACTAATCCGTGGCGCTTCAGTAGTCCTATGGTGCGATACACGGTTACGCGGTCTATTGCCGGGTCGGTCCTCTTGGCTTTCCGTAGAATTTGGCCGGCATCCAGGTGCTGGCTGGCGGTTTCAATGATGCTGAGAATCGTCCGGCGTTGGCGGGTGAGACGAATTCCGCGGGCCATCAGTTCATCATGCAAGCGTCCGGGGGTTTCGGTCTGAGGTAAAGGCAAAGCAGTTCTCCTTTTGGGGTCTTGCGTCGAGCGGTGGCGTTCATTCTGTAACGACATGTTGCTCAGTACGTTGACAGAAGCATCGAATCTGATCTTAAATATAAAATCATTTGCAACAGTGTTGCAAGTGTAGACGTTAGGTTTCACTGGCAAACCATAGGCTGGCACCTGCAGTTGCATCCCGGGAATGCGATTCAATCCTGGAAATTGCAGTTCCATGCAGCCATAGCCGGTTCAACATCGGGATAAAGCCCATCCCTTCTCTTATTGCAACTGTGTTGCAATAAGTCTGCAACAAAATCTTTGCCCGATATATTGACAGAACAGCAAGGCTGATTTGTAATACTTCTACTTGCAAACCAGTTGCAAGTAGGAATCAAAAATCCAAATAGAACGGGCTCCCGCCGCAGCAACGGCGAAAGCCCTGAAAACGCAGAAAGCCAAGGTGGATATGCCTGGACAATACCGCGCTGTTCTTTTCTTATCAGATTCTTTGTGCCGTAGCAAGAAGGGCCGCAGGTTCTTTCCTCCGTCAATCTTGCGCACAATCAGCACATTCTTATTTTTATTGAGTTTGAGTGGCAATGTTTTTGCATTGCCCAATGGGCCAGGTGCAAGTTCAGGAGTTGCCGACGCAACCGCGCAGGCGAGCGAAGCGTCTGAGGGGACCGCATCGAAGTCTGAACTCCAGGAAGTAAAAAACGAAGTCAAGACCTTAAAAGTCCAGATCGAGCGCCTGGAAGCCATTATCGAATCGCAGGCAAAGCCACAGGAAGGCACTGCTCAACAACCCTCGCAGCAAACTTCTGAGACGCTGCAATACGGTACAGGCACAACCCAATCCACGGCTGTGCCTGAAAATCCCCGCATCGCCATAGCCACCAAGGCGCAAGGCGGAGATTTATCGGGAGCGGGAAATCTTCTTCGCACCGACCGGATCACGATTGGCGGGTATGGCGACTTCCAGTTTCGCGAATCTTCGATCAGCGAGCGCGCCGACGGCGGCGGTACGCCAACATTTCAGAACACGCGCTTTGTGCTGGGGGTTGCCGCCGTGCTGGCCGAGAGACAAAACATCGTCTTCAACTCTGAGATTGAATATGAGTTTGGGTCGCGCGAAATTGATTTGGAGCAGGCTTTCGTCGAATGGAAAGTGCGCCCCGAATTCGCTTTCCGGGGCGGAATCTTCGTGCCTGCGCTGGGCCGGTTCAACGTTTATCATGATTCCAACCTGAATCTGCTGACCATACGGCCGCTCATCAACCAGTTTATTGTTCCTACTGCCTATCGCGATGCCGGCATGGGAGTTCGAGGCCGTATCACCTTGCCTCACAAGATGAAACTGAGCTACGAAGCCGATGTGTTGAACGGAATGCAGGGTTTGAATGCCGATGGCACTCCAACCCCCTTCTCCAGGTTGCTGGGGCAGTCCTCCGCCGCTGAACCGGGTCGCATCGCCTTTCAGTCCACCAATCGCACGAAAGCTGTAGCCAGCCGCATTGGAATATCCCCGATCTCGGGTCTGGAGTTTGGCGGTTCAGTCTATAACGGGAAGTTCAGTCAACTGGGAGACCCGTCGCAATCGGCGACGATCGTGTTCCTGGATGGCTCCTATCATCATGGGCCGCTGGCGATCAATGGAGAATATGCGCACTCCAACATCGTGGGTGGGGGGATTCCGCGCAGGAGCCCGGCGCCTCCGGTCGTTGACCCAAATGACCCGGCAACCGTGAACGCCTTGGCGCAGTTTGTGGCACAACGTTCCCCGGGACAGGATGGCTTTTACGTGGAAGGTGCCTATCAGTTTTCTCCGCGCTTCCTGACTAAGAAATTTGGGTTCGATGAAGGCTCTTACATTGCGCCGGTGTTCCGATACGAAGTGGTGCGTCTGGACCGTACCATCCCAAATTTTTATCTCAACCGTTCACGCACGTCTATCGGGTTTAATGTTGCTCCCACCGCGAGTGTAATTTTCAAGATGAATTATCTTTTCAACCACAGCTTCGGACCGGTTCCGAGAGTGACGGCAGCAGTCGGAGGCGCAAATTTTGGCGTCAGTCCGCTGCCCCATCTCGAGTATGGAAAGAATGGATTCACCGGCTCAGTGGCTTATGTATTCTAGATGGAAGACGGAAGGTATATGTTGAGCCCGAGATTGCGAACAATTCTGATCGCCGCATTCACCGGGATTGCTGTGTTTGGATTTATGAAGACGGGCTTCCTGGTTGAACCTGCTTCAGCCAAGCCTGCCTTCATGGACCGCTACAACCGCGATCCATACGCCAAAGCAGAGCTGCGCGGGAAGTGCATCCTCTGCCACGTTGGGCGCGGGGGCGGCGAACGCAACGATTTTGGGGACGCGTTCGAAGATGCGGGCTATCGCATTACACCCAAATTGCGCGACAAGTTCCCCCAATTTTTTGAAAAAGACTCGTCTGCATCAAAGTCGAAAGCGCAGCCTCAGACGACGCCGGAACAATAAAGGGACTGTGCCGAGATCAGTGTTCAAAATTATTGTCCTTCGCCCCGGCAACCGGCGCCTGTACACTGGGAGCTGAGAACTGATGCCCGCAACTGCCGCCACACTTGCCCACCAGCCTGAAACCCGCTCCCGTTTTTCCGATTTGATTTTCATTCTGCAGGCCTCGCGGCCCGGACTTTGGTCCACCCAAGTGTGGTTTTATCTGCTGCCGCTGGGGCAGAGGAACGTATTTCATTCGGCGGCCTTCTGGCTTGGCGCGCTGTACTGCACATTTCCCCTGGGATTGCTGTTGTACGGCTGGAATGACTACGTTGATTTCGAGATTGACAGCATCAATCCCCGCAAAGGGACTTTCCTGTTCGGCGCGCGCGGATCGCGTGAGCAGTTGCACAAACTGCCGTTGGCGATGGCGCTGGTGCAAGTACCGTTTCTGCTCGCCTTCCTTTATTTCGCAGGGGCCAGAGTACTGCTGTTTTT
>Ga0210384_10001232_pt1 | contig 35729 bp, 29 predicted proteins | sample IncBWH2MmetaG_FD_160574 | JGI IMG/M metagenome (GOLD analysis project Ga0210384, IMG submission 160574) | Forest soil microbial communities from Barre Woods Harvard Forest LTER site, Petersham, Massachusetts, United States - Inc-BW-H-2-M | ecosystem: Environmental > Terrestrial > Soil >...
ATGCGCTCGTCTTCGCCAAGCTCACGCGGCAGGTGCGCTACGCGTGGGAGCGGAGCACGTTCTACCGGCGCAAGTGGCAGGAAGCGGGCGTCTCCCCCGATTCGCTCAAGAGCCTCGACGATCTCGCGCGCTTCCCGGTCGTGCAGAAGGCGGAGCTCCGCCGCGCCCAGGCGAACGCGCCGCCCTTCGGCGACTATCTCTGCATCGAGCCCGCGCAGATCGCCCGCATCCACGGGACCAGCGGGACCACCGGCCGGCCCACCGTCTTCGGCATCGGCGGCGACGACTGGGCGCGCATCGGCGAGGCCCACGCGCGGATCCTCTGGGGGGCGGGCATCCGGCCGGGCGACCGCATCCTGATCTGCTCGTTCTTCAGCCTCTACCTGGGCTCGTGGGGCGCGCTCGCCGGCGGCGAGCGTCTCGGCGCGACCGTGTTTCCCTTCGGGGCGGGCGCGCAGGGCCAGACGCTCCAGGCGGTGCAGTGGGCGCGCGATCTCTCCCCCAGCGCGTTCTACGGCACGCCGTCCTACGCGCTCCACCTCGCGGAGACCGCGCGGCGCGAGGGCCTCGACCCGCGGAGCTTCGGCTTCCGCGTCCTCTTCTTCTCCGGCGAGCCGGGCGCGGGCATCCCGGCGACAAGGGCCCTGATCGAGGAGACCTTCGGCGGCGTCTGCGTGGACATGGGCAGCATGGCCGAGATGTCACCGTGGATGACCAACGGGGAGTGCCGCCACCGCACCGGCATGCACCTCTGGCAGGACCTGGTCTACACGCAGGTGTGCGATCCCGAGAGCTTCCGCCCGGTGCCCTACGGCGCCGAGGGCACGCCCGTGTACACTCACCTCGAGCGAACCTCGCAGCCCATGATCCGGCTCGTCTCCGGTGATCGCGCGCGGTGGGTGGACGACGCCTGCCCCTGCGGGCGCACCTACCCGAGGCTGCCCGGGGGACTCTACGGGCGCTTCGACGACATGATCATCGTGCGCGGCGAGAACATCTACCCGAGCGCCATCGAGGACACGCTGCGCGCCATCGAGGGCTTCGGCGGGGAGTTCCGCGTGATCGTCTCGCGGCGCGAGACCATGGACGAGCTGCTGGTCCGCGCCGAGTACGCGACCACCCACGGCGACGGCGCGCGGCTGGCCGCGCTGCGCGCGACGATGCGCGAGCGGCTCCGCGCGCGCCTCGGCGTCCACCCCGTGGTCGACCTGGTCCCGCCGGGCACGCTCCCCCGCACCGAGTTCAAGGCCCGTCGCGTCATCGACGACCGCGATCAGTACCACAAAGGACTGCGCCCATGACCCAGCCTCTGTTCGATCCGAAGGCGCTCGAGCGGCTGGCCGCCGAGAAGGCCGCGTGGGAAGCCAACGAGCTGGCCGAGTTCCTCAAGCGTCAGCCGGAGTCGCGCGCCAACTGCCGCACCGGATCGGGCCTGCCGGTGCAGCGCCTCTACACGCCGGGGGACCTCGCCGACGCGCCCGCGGACGGCATCGGCCTGCCCGGCCGCTATCCCTACACGCGCGGGCCGTATCCCACCATGTACCGGGGCCGCAACTGGACGATGCGGCAGATCGCGGGCTTCGGCACCGGGGAAGACACCAACCGACGCTTCCGCTACCTGATCGAGCAGGGGCAGACCGGGCTCAGCGTGGACTTCGACATGCCGACCCTGATGGGCTACGACTCGGACGACCCGCGCTCGCTCGGCGAGGTGGGCCGCGAGGGCGTGGCGATCGACACGCTCGACGACGTGGCGGCGCTCTTCGCCGACATCGACCTCGAGCGCATCTCGGTCTCGATGACCATCAACCCCACCGCGTGGATCCTTCTCGCGATGTACGTGGCGCTGGCCGAGTCGCGCGGCCTGGACCTGAACCGGCTCTCCGGCACCGTGCAGGCCGACATCCTCAAGGAATACGTCGCCCAGAAGGAGTGGATCTTCCCGATCCGGCCGTCCATGCGGATCATGCGCGACATGATCGTGTGGAGCGCGCGCCATCTCGCCCGGTATAACCCGATCAACATCAGCGGCTATCACATCTCCGAGGCGGGGGCCACGTCGGTGCAGGAGCTGGCCTTCACCATGGCCAACGCGATCGCGTATGTGGAGGAGGTGACACGCGCCGGCGTGCCCGTGGACGAGTTCGCGCCGCGCCTGGCCTTCTACTTCGTGGCGCAGGCCGACTTCTTCGAGGAGGTCGCGAAGTTCCGCGCGGCCCGCCGCGTCTACGCCCGCCTCATGAAAGAGCGCTTCGGGGCCACCCGGGCCGAGTCCATGCGGCTGCGCTTCCATTGCCAGACCGCGGCGGCCACGCTCACCAAGGCGCAGCCGCTCAACAACATCATCCGCACCGCGTTCCAGGCGCTCTCCGCGGTGCTGGGGGGCGCCCAGTCGCTCCACACCAACGGGATGGACGAGGCCTACGCGATCCCCTCCGAGGAGGCGATGAAGGTCGCGCTCCGCACCCAGCAGATCATCGCCCAGGAGACGCGGGTGCCGAACGTGGTGGATCCGCTCGGCGGCTCCTACTACGTCGAGGCGCTCACCGATCGCATCGAGGCCGAGGTCTTCGCCATCCTCGCGAAGGTGGACGCGATGGGCGGCACGATCAAGGCCATCGAGGAAGGCTACTTCCAGCGCGAGATCGCCGACTCCGCCTACGACTTCGCCCGGCGCAAGGCGGCGGGGGAGCAGCCGGTGATCGGCGTCAACACGCTGGTCGAGCCCTCCGAGCCGCCCCCGATCCCGATCCACAAGGTGGATCCCGCGGTCGAGGCGCGGCAGGTGACAGGCCTCGCCGAGGTCCGCCGCCGTCGGGACCAGGGCCTCGTCGACCGCCTGCTCGACCGCCTCGAGCGGGAGGCCCGCGAGCCCGCCACCAACCTGATGCCGGTCACGATCGAGCTGGTGAAGGCCCGCGCCACGCTCGGGGAAATCGCGGCGCGGCTGCGCCAGGTCTGGGGCTCCTACATCGAAAGGCCGGTGTTCTGATGCCACCCCTGCCGTTTTCCGTGCACGTCCCCGACCCGGTGCTCGCCGACCTGCGCGAGCGTCTCGCCCGCGTGCGCTGGCCCGACCAGGCGCCGGGCGCCGAATGGGCGTTCGGCACCAGCCTCGCCTACATGAAGGATCTCGTCGCGTACTGGAAGGACCGCTACGACTGGCGCGCTCACGAGGCGCGGCTGAACGCGTTCCGCCAGTTCAAGGCGCCCGTCGCGGGCATCGATCTCCACTTCATCCACGAGGAAGGGCGCGGGCCGAAGCCGCTGCCGCTGCTGCTCTCGCACGGCTGGCCCGGCTCGGTCTGGGAGTTCCACAAGATCCTGCCCATGCTCACCGACCCGGCCCGCTTCGGCGGCGATCCCGCCGACGCCTTCACGGTCATCGCGCCCTCGCTGCCGGGCTACGGCTTCTCCTTCGCGCCCGGCCAGCCGCGCTTCGGCGTCGCCGAGATCGCCGACGCCTTCGCCGCGCTCATGACCGACGTGCTGGGCTATCGCCGGTTCGCCGCGCAGGGCGGCGACTGGGGCGGCTTCATCACGTCCCGACTGGGGGCGTCCCATCCGGACCGGCTCGTGGGCATCCACGTCAATCTCCTCTCCCTCCGGCGCGATATCAAGCCGCCCGGGCAACCGACGCCCGAGGAGAAGCAGTACCTGGACGAGCTCGGCCAGTGGCTGCGCGAGGAGGCCGGCTACCAGTGGATCCAGGGTACCAAGCCCCAGACGCTCGCCTTCGGCCTGAGCGACTCACCGGTGGGCCTCGCCGCGTGGATCGTGGAGAAGTTCCGCACGTGGAGCGACTGCGGTGGCGACGTGGAGCGGCGGTTCACCAAGGACGAGTTGCTGACCAACGTGATGATCTACTGGGTGACCGGCGCCATCAACGCGTCGTTCTGGCCGTACTACGCGCGCTATCACGCGCCGTGGCCGATCGCGGACGGCCAGCGCATCGAGGTGCCGACCGCCTACGCGGCCTTCCCGAAGGAGATCGTGCGGCCGCCCCGGGCGTGGGCCGAGCGCATGTACAACATCCGCCGGTGGACGGTAATGCCGGCGGGGGGCCACTTCGCGGCGATGGAGGAGCCGGAGGCGCTCGCCGCGGATCTCCGCGCCTTCTTCCGGGAGTACCGCTGACCGGGGCGCGCTCGCGGTGGCGGATCGCCGGGCTGGTCCTGGCGATCGTCCTGTCGGTGGGACTCGCCCTCTTCGTCTGGGCGGTGCTCGTGGAGCCGGGCTGGGTGGTGACCCGGGAGATCGCGCTGCCGCTCGCGCGCTGGCCCGCTCGGCTCGGATCGATCCGGGTCGCGGTGCTCTCCGACCTGCACACCGGCGCCCCCCACGTCTCGGTCGAGGCCCTGCGCCGGATCGTCGCGACCGTGAACGCGGCCCACCCCGATCTGATCGTGCTGTTGGGCGACTACGTCATCCACGGCGTGGTGGGAGGCCACTTCGTCGATCCGGAGCAGACGACCGCCGCGTTGCGGGATCTCGCCGCGCCGCTCGGCGTATTCGCGGTGCTGGGTAATCACGACTGGTGGTACGACGGCCCGCGGGTCACCCGCGCGCTCGAGGGCGCCGGCATCCGCGTGCTCGAGGACGCCGCGGTGCCCGTGCAGGTGAACGGCCGCGCGCTCTGGCTCGCCGGGGTGAGCGACGCCATGGCCCGACCGGCCGACGTCGGCCGTGCGCTCGCCGCGGTGCCGGAGGACGCGCCGGTGATCGTCATCACGCACAATCCGGACGTCTTCCCCGGGGTCCCCCGGCGCGTGCTGCTGACCGTGGCCGGCCACACCCACGGCGGCCAGGTCAACCTGCCGATCGTGGGCCGGCTCATCGTCCCGTCCCGCTTCGGGCAGCGGTACGCGATCGGCCACGTCTCGGAGGATGGACGCGATCTCTTCGTGACGCCCGGCATCGGCACCAGCATCGTCCCGGTGCGCTTCCGGGTCCCGCCGGAGATCTCGCTGCTCACGGTGGGCCCCGGGCGGTAGGCCGACGGCCTCGTGTATGATGGCGCGTCATGAAGCTCGGGTTCTCGCTGCCGACCGCCGGAGCGTGGGCGACCCCCGAGAACCAGATCCGCGTGGCGCGCCAGGCCGAGGCCCTGGGCTATCACTCGCTCTGGGTATTCCAGCGGCTGCTCTACGCGATCGAGCCGAAGAACGAGTACCCGCCGGTGCCGGGCAATACGTGGCCGAAACCCTTCGAGCGGGTCTTCGATCCGATCGTCACCCTCGCCTACGTGGCCGCCGCCACCACGCGCATCCGCCTCGGCACCAGCGTGCTGATCATGCCGTTCTACGCCCCGGTGGTTCTCGCCAAGCAGCTCGCCACCCTGGACGTCCTCTCCGGCGGGCGCCTCGACGTGGGCCTGGGCATCGGCTGGTCGGAGGACGAGTACGACGCGGTCGGCGTGCCCTTCAAGCAGCGCGGCCGCCGGGCCGACGAGTTCCTGCGCTGCCTCGACATGATCTGGACCCAGGACGTGATCGAGTTCCACGGCGAGTTCTATCAGATGCCGCGCTGCCGGGTGGAGCCCAAGCCCGTCCAGAAGCCGCGGCCGCCGATCACCATCGGGGGCTACGGGAGCACCGTGGTCAGACGCGCGGTCGAGCTGGGTGATGGCTTCAACGGCGGCAACGTGCCGATGGCGGCCGTCGCACCGCTCGTCCGCGAGGTCCGGGAGGCGGCCGTGGTGCGCGGCAAGGACCCGGACGCGCTGCACATCGTCTGTCGGGGCAGCTACCGGCTGCACGATACCCCGCAGGGCAAGGACCGGCGGCCCCTCTGTGGCACCATCGACGAGATCCGCGAGGACATCGGACGCTACGCGGAGGCCGGTCTCACCGAGCTGTTCCTCGAGGCCAACTTCGTGCCCGGTGGCGCCACCCTGGAGCAGGCCCTGGAGGTAATGGCAGCTCTGGCTCCTCGCGCCTAGCCGGACGCGCCGCGGCTGCCGCCCCAGTAGCTCTCCCGCCCAGTTCGGGCTCTCCTGGTGACCGCTTGTGTCAGCCCCGTGTCATCCCCTGTGAAGGGCATTGCACGATTGCTAGGCCGCCGCCTACAAAGCGCAGTTATTTCGTGAAGTTATGCCGATGAGCCCCAACTGCCTGATAGTGTTACCCTCGGCACTCTTCTTGCTCTGGACTGTTGCGCCATGGACGACAGCCTGCCGAGCATCCTGTGCGTGGACGACGACGTCGACATCCTGGAGCTGCTCAAGGAATACTTCACCGAGCAGGGATTCGTGGTGCTCACCGCCACCAACGGCGTCGAGGCGTTCCTGCAGGTGAAGCGATGGCAGCCGAAGGCGGTCATCCTTGATCTGTTCATGCCCCGCCTGGGCGGCATCGGCGCGCTCGGCCGGATCCGGGCGCTCAATCCCGACATCGTGGTCATCCTGGTCAGTGGCATGGGCAACGCTCTGGAGCTGGTCACCGAGGCCGGCCTCAGCGTGGCGGGGGCCTTCACCAAGCCGCTCGATCTCATGCAGGTCTCCGATACGCTGGCGCGCGCCGGGGTGGTGGCGCCGTCGGCCGTGGTGAGGGGTGAAGCCGAGCAGGTGCGGCGTCCGGTGCGCGCCCGCGTGCTGGTGGTGGACGATGAGCTCGAGTTCCGCAAGGTGCTGGCCGAGTACCTCCAGGACCGTGGCTTCGACGTGACCGAGGCTCGAGACGGCGAGGAGGGAGTGGACCGCATCCCGGACTTCCGCCCTCACATCGTGCTGATGGACGTGATGATGGCGGGCATGGGCGGCGTCGAGGCCCTGCGGCGCATCAAGGCCATCGCGCCCGAGACCTGCGTGATCATGGTGACCGCGGTGGAGGACATCGACTCCGCACGCGGCGCGCTCGCGATCGGGGCCTCGGACTACGTGACCAAGCCGTTCAGCTTCCAGTATCTCGACTCGGTGCTCGAGGTCCACATGCTGATGGACCACATCGACACGAAGTCGCCCTAAGGCCCGATCAGCGTCTGGGCGGCCTCCTCGCCCGAGCGCACGCAGTCGGCGATTCCCACCCCTCGATAGGCTCCCCCCGCCAGGCGCAACCCCGGATGCCGGGCGACCGCCCGCTCGATGGCGTCGGCGCGGCCACCGTGCCCAACGTGATACTGCGGCATCGCCTTCGGATACCGTCCGACCCTCGTGAAGAGCGGCTCGGCGTTCACCCCCAGCAGCTCGGCCAGCTCGGCGCGCGCGGTGGTCACCAGCGAGCCGTCGTCGGCCTCGAGCAACGATTCGTTCAGCGCGCCCCCGACGAAGACCCGGAGCAGGGCGTGGCCGTCCGGAGCCCGACCCGGGTACTTCACGCTCGAGAAGGTGCACGCGATCACCGGCCGACGCTCGATCTGCGGCACGACGAAGCCGAAGCCGTCGAGCGGATGGCGGATGTCGCCCCGTCGGTAGGCGAGGGTCACCGTGGCCGATGACGCGTACGCGATGCCCTCCAGCAGGAGCGCGAGCGCCGGATCGAGGTAGCGGAGGAGGCGGGCGGTCTGATGGGCCTCCGGCGACAGGATCAGCGCGTCGGCCTCGAAGACCGATCCGTTGGCGGTCGCGAGACGCCAGACGTCGTCCTCCCGCACGACCGAGCTGACCCGCTCCTTCAGCCTGACCGCCCCCGGAGGTAAACGCGTCGCGAGGATTTGGATCAGCTCCTCCATGCCGTCGGCGAACGTGACGAAGAGCGACCAGCGCGCGCCGCTCGTGCCCGTGTGCCCGGGCGACCCCGCCCGCGCTGCCCGCCACAGGGCCAGGATCACGCTCCGCTCACGCCGCTCCATGTCGAGGAAGCGCGGCATCGTGGCGCGGAGCGACAGCTCGTCGGGATCCGCGGTGTAGATACCCGCGATCAGGGGCTGGGCCGCTCGCTCGAGGGCCTCGCGCCCGAACCGCCGGCGCACGAACGACCCGAGGCTCTCGTCGGGATCGTCGCCGCGCGGGAGGAACAGGTCACCCGCCATCCGGACCTTGCCCCGCCACGAGAAGAGCCGCGAGGACAGGAAGGAGCCCAGTCGGGTGGGGGCCAGGAGCTGGAACCCGTCGGGAAGCGGATGGAGCCGGCCCCGGAAGACGACGAAGGTTCGGCGCGAGCGATCGTCGGTCCGGATCAGTCGATCCTCCACGCCGAGCCGCCGGCAGAGCGCGAGCGCCCACGGCTTCTCGGAGAGGAAGGAATCCGGCCCGCACTCGACGAGGAAGCCCTGGCGTCGCTCGGTCTGGATGGTGCCGCCGAGCCGGTCGGCGGCCTCGAGCAAGGTCAGCTCGAGCGGCTCGCCACGCTCGCGCGCCAACTCGACCGCCCGATGGGCTGCCGCGAGCCCGGAGATGCCCCCGCCGACGACGACCAGCCTCACGGCGCCTCGCGGCGGACGAGGTCGGCCAGCATGGCGATGAACGCGGGATGGTCGTTGGCCGCGATTGCGCGGTGGAAGCCCACGCCGGCACCCTGGGCAATCTCGCGCGCTTCCACGTCGAGATCGTAGAGCACCTCGACGTGGTCGCAGACGAAGCCGACCGGGATCACCACCACGTCGCGCGCGCCGTCCGCGGCCATCGTGCGGATGACGTCACCGACGTCCGGCTCGAGCCACGGATCGCGCGGGGAGCCACTGCGGCTCTGGTAGGCGATGGACCACCGGAGCCATCCGAGCCGGTCCGCGACCCGTCGGGCCACCGCGTCGAGCTCTCCCGCGTAGGGCGAGCCCTCCGCCATGGCCACCGGCACGCTGTGGGCGGTGAAGATCAGTCGCGCCTCCGCGCGCCGTTCCGCGTCGATCTCCTCGAGGGCCCGACGCGTGCGGTCGACCATGGCGTCGATGAAGCTCGGGTGATCGCTCCACGCGGAGACGAAGACCACCTCGGGAGCGGCCGGGCCGACCTTCTCGCGCGCGGCCAGGACGTCGTCGACATAACGCGCCCACGACGCCTCGGTCTGGAGTGACGAGAGGATGATGCCGACGGCCCGGCGACGACCCCGGTCGGCCATGTTGGCCAGCGTCTCGTGGAGGAACGGGTGCCAGTTGCGCATCCCGACCCACACCGGCAGCGAGCGCCCCTGGGCGGCGAGCGCGGCGGAGAGCCCGGCGGCCTGGGTGCGGGTCAGCGTGTTGAGCGGGGAGGCGCCGCCGATGCGCTCGTAGTGGCGGGCAACCTCCTCCAGCCGGGCGGGCGGGATGCGCCGCCCCGCGGTCACGATCTGGAGGAACGGGCGAACGTCCTCCGGACGCCCCGGCCCGCCGAAGGCGATCAGCAGGACCGAGTCGACCGCGGTCACCGGCTCGACAGCTCGTGGACGATGTCCACCAGCGCGGCCACGTGCTCGACAGGCGTCTCCTTGTGGATGCCGTGGCCCAGGTTGAAGATGTGGCCGGGTCGGCCCGCGGCGCCGTCGAGAATCTGCCGGGCGGCCTGCCGGATCTCGTCCACGGAGCCGAGCAACACCGCGGGGTCCAGGTTGCCCTGCACCGCCACGTCGTGACCGAGCTGGGCCCACGTGGAGCCGAGGTCCACCCGCCAGTCGAGCCCGATCACGTCGCCGCCCGCCGCCTTCATCAGCGGCAGCAGCCCGCCGGTACCGACCCCGAAGTGGATGATCGGGACGCCGCGCCGCACCTTGCCGATCGCGCGGCTCGTATACGGCTGCACGTATCGACGATAGTCGTCCGGCGACAAGGCCCCGACCCACGAATCGAAGAACTGCACCGCCTGGGCGCCCGCGCTGATCTGGCCGTTGAGGTAGTCGGCGGTGATGTCGGCAAGCGTGGTCATCATCGCCTCCCACGCCTGGGGCTCCGCGCGCATGAAGCGCTTGGTCAGCAGGAACTCGCGAGAGGGGCCGCCTTCCACGAGGTAGGAGGCGAGCGTGAAGGGAGCGCCCGCGAAACCGATCAGGGGCACGCGATCGGCCAGGGCCTTGCGCACGCGCCCGACCGTGTCGAAGACGTAGCCGAGCGCGTCCTCCACCACGAGGGGGCCGAGCGCCCGCGCCGCCGCCGCGGTTCGCACCGGTCGGCCAATGCGCGGGCCGTCCCCTCGGGTAAACTCGAGGCCGACCCCGAGGGGCTCGAGGACGAGCAGGATGTCCGCGAAGAGGATGGCCGCGTCCACGCCCAGCCGCTCCACCGGCTGGAGCGTCACCTCGGCGGCTGCCTCCGGTGTCTTGCACAGCTCGAGGAAGCCGAAGCGCGCTCGCATCGCGCGGTACTCCGCCATGTAGCGGCCCGCCTGGCGCATCAGCCAGATCGGCGTGAACGGCGCGGGCCGGCGGAAGCACGCTTCGATGAAGGCGAAAGGGCCGGCCGGCGGCATGCTGTTCCGAGCCTACAGGCGGGGTCTGGCGCAGTCAAGGAAGCGGGGCTATGATCCGCCGCGAGGAGGCTCCCCCCCATGCCCTTTCTCTCCGGCAAGCAGGCGTTCCTTCAGATCTTGAAGGACGAAGGCGTCGATACCATGTTCGGCAACCCCGGCACCACCGAGCTGCCGCTGATGGACGGGCTCGTCCGGGAGCCGGGCATCCGTTACGTCCTCGCGCTGCAGGAGGCGGTGGCCATCAGCATGGCCGACGGCTATGCGCAGGCGAGCGGCAAGCTCGGTGTCGTCAACGTCCATACCTCGCCGGGTCTGGGCAACGCGATGGGCATGCTCTACGACGCCCACGAGGCCGGCACGCCGCTGCTCGTCACCGCGGGCCAGCACGACCAGGCGATGAACCTCACCGAGCCCATTCTCTGGTCGGATCTGCCGCCGGTGGCGCGTCCCTACGTCAAGTGGTCACACGAGATCACGCGGCTCGAGGACCTGCCGCGCGCGGTGCGTCGCGCGGCCAAGACCGCGATGGCCCACCCGACCGGGCCGGTGTTCCTCTCGCTCCCGGTCGACGTGCTGAACGCCGAGCGCGAGCTCGACCTGCTGCAGCGGACCCGCGTGGCCCCCCGCGTGCGGGGCGACCGCGCCGCGATCGAGGCGGCCGCGGATCTCCTCGTGAAGTCGTCGCGGCCGATCCTGATCGCGGGCGACGCGGTGGCCCACGGCGACGCGCTCGCCGAGATGGCGCAGCTCGCCGAGGCGTTGGGCGCGCCGGTCTACACCGAATGCGTGCCCTCCACCTGCTCGTTCCCGTTCACCCACCCGCTCTACCATGGGCCGTTCCCGCGCCTGGGCCAGTCCATCCGCCAGCTCCTGATGCAGCACGACCTGCTCTTCTCGGTGGGCGGCGATCTCTTCACCCTCTCGCTGCCGTCGGACGTGGAGCCGATGCCGGAAGGGCTGCCCCTCATCCACCTCGACGTGGATCCGTGGGAGATCGGCAAGAACTACCCCGCGCAGGTGGCCATCCAGGGCGATCCGAAGGCGACGCTGCCGGACCTCGTGGACGCGCTGAAGCGGCGGCTGACCGCCGCGCAGGCCAAGGACGTGAGCGCGCGGGCCGAGAAGCTGCGGGTGGCGCAGGAGGCGCGCCGCGAGGCGCTGCGCCAGGAGGCGGCCGCCCAGGCGAGCCGCGTGCCGATCAGTCCGCTCGCGCTGGTGGGCGCGGTCGCGGGCGCGGTGCCCGACGAGGCCATCATCGTGGACGAGTCGATCTCCTCGAGCCACGGGATCCGCGAGCTGCTGCGCGCCCGCGACCACCGCGGCTTCTACGGTCTGCGCGGCGGCGGTATCGGCTGGGGCCTGCCCGCCTCGCTCGGGGTGAAGCTCGCCCAGCCGGATCGCCCGGTCGTCGCGCTGGTGGGCGACGGCAGCGCCATGTACACGATCCAGTCGCTGTGGACGGCGGCGCACGACTCGATCCCGGTGGTGTTCGTGATCTTCAACAACCAGTCCTACCGCATCCTCAAGCAGCGCACCCAGGCGCTCAAGGGCTTCTCGGCCGAGGACAACACCTACGTGGCGATGGACCTGGTGAAGCCGGGCCTCGACTACGTCGGCCTCGCGAAGGCGCAGGGCGTGCCGGGCGAGACGGTGGAGAAGGCGGCCGACGTCGGCTCCGCGCTCAAGCGCGGGATGGCTTCGGGCGGGCCGTACCTGGTGGACGTCCGGATCGACGGGGCGCTGCGGGGCTGATCAGGAGGCCTCGGCCTCCGCGGTGGCGAGCAGCTCGCGCACCCGGTCGGTCAAGAGCTCGGGGGTGAAGGGCTTCGCCACGAAGGCGGAGTGCTCGCTCGCGAGGGCCACGCGGGTGGCGGGATCCTGCACGTAGCCCGAGATGTAGAGGACCCGCAGCGTCGCGCGTAGCCCGCGCAGCCGCTCCGCGAGGTCGCGGCCCGACATGCCCGGCATCACCATGTCGGTCACCAGCAGGTGGATCTCGCCCTCGTGGCGACCGGCCACCTCGAGCGCGGCCCCGCCGTCCGCGGCCTCCAGCACCGAGTAGCCGACCCGTCGCAGGATCTCGGAGGCGAGCTCGAGAACCTCGGGCTCGTCGTCCACCACCAGCACCGTGCGCGCGGTGGTGCGCAGGCGGCGCCCCGTCTCGGCGGACTGCCCGGGGGCGAGCGGCTCCTCGACGCGCGGCAGGTGAATCGTGAAGGTCGTGCCGTGACCGAGGCCGCTCTGCACCTCGATGTGCCCGCGGCTCTGCTCGACGATGCCGTAGACGGTGGAGAGCCCGAGCCCGGTCCCCTTCCCCTGGTCCTTGGTCGTGAAGAACGGCTCGAAGACGTGCGCGGCGGTCTCGGCGCTCATGCCGGTCCCGGTGTCGCGCACCACCAGGGTCGTGTAGGAGCCGGGGGGCAGATTCGGCTGGCTCAGCGCGGTGGCCTCGTCCACCTCGAGGTCGCGAATCGACACCGTGATGCGCCCGCCGCCCGGCATCGCGTCGCGCGCGTTGACGACCAGGTTCATGAGCACCTGCTGCATCTGGCTCGGATCCACCTTGACCCGCCCCGAGCCCTCCACCGGCTCGACGAGCAGCTCGAGGTCCTCCCCGATCATTCGCTGCAGCATCGGGGCCAGCTCAGCCACCAGCGGTCCCAGCTCGAGCACGCGGGGCTGCACCACCTGCTTGCGGCTGAAGGCGAGGAGCTGGCTCGTCAGCGCCACCGCCCGCTGTGAGGTCTTCTGGATCAGCTCCACGTCGCGGTGGAGCGGCTCCCCCGGCCGGAGCCGGCTCAGCAGCATGTGCGCGCGGCCGGTGATCACGGTGAGCAGGTTGTTGAAGTCGTGGGCGACGCCGCCGGCGAGCCGGCCGACCGCCTCCATCTTCTGAGCCTGCTGCAGCTGCATCTCGAGGCTGCCGCGCGCGGCCTCCGCGCGCTTCTGGTCGGTGAGGTCGCGAATGTAGGCGTTGAACGCGGGCGGATCCGCGATCCCGGACCGGGTGACGGTGAGCTCGACCGGGAACTCGGTGCCGTCGGATCGCAGCGCGGTGACCTCGATGCGCCCGCCGAGCAGGGCGGTCTGGCCGGTGGCCAGGTAGCGCGCGAGTCCGGCGCGGTGCGCCTCCCGGAAAGCGGGCGGGATGATGACGGAGGCCAGCTCGCGACCGAGCACGTCGGCGCGGGGGCGCCCGAACATGCGCTCGGCCGCCGGGTTGAACTCGGTGATGCTCCCCCCGCGGTCCATGCCCACGAAGGCGTCCATGGCCGACTCCAGGACCGCGCGGTGCCGGGCCTCGCTCTCGAGCAGCACCGCCTCCCCGCGCTTGCGCTCCGAGATGTCGATCATGCTCCCGACCATGCGGACCGGGCGGCCCCCGGGGTCGAGGACGAAGCGGCCCCGGTCGAGCACGTGGAGGAATCGCCGGTCCTTCGCGCGGAACCGGTACTCGGCCACGAAGTCGCGGCCGAGCGCGGCGTCGGATTCGAACTGTCGGTGGACCCGCTCGCGATCGTCGGGATGCACGTGCTCGATCCACCACTCGTAGGTCGGAGCGGCCTCGTCGAGCCGATAGCCGGAGAGCTCGGTGAGGCCCTGGGTCCACACCACCGACCCGTTGCGGAAATCCCAGTCGTAGATCGCCGAGCTCACCGCGGAAGCGGCCAGCTCGAAGCGCTCGTTGGCCAGCCGCAGGCGCCGCTCCGCCGCCTGCACCTCGGCCCCGAGTCGCCTCGCCGCGGTGAGGGCCCGCGTCTGCAGCAGTGTGATCACGAAGGCGAGCACGCTGATCAGCAGCCCGCTGCCGAGCACCCAGACCGGCACGAGGCGATCCGGCATCGAGTGGAACGCGGCGAGCGTGGCGAAGTGGAGGGTCCAGCGATGCCCACCGAACTCCAGCCGGACGGTGCGATTCAGCTCCCGCGGCGCGCCCCCGGGACCGGAGGTCGGGTCGCGGTCGTAGAGCAGGTTCTCCGGCCTCACCTCGCCATCGTAGAGCTCCAGGTCCACCGGCTCGCTGAGCGCCGGGTCGAACAACACCGCCATCAGCAGATCCGGACGGAACGAGGCCGAGACGTATCCGTCGAGGGCCTGGCGACGTTCCTCGACGCTCCCGGGGGTGCGACCCGCCCGGTAGACCGGCACGAAGATGACGAACCCGGCGCCGCCGTCGTCCCGCAGCAGGGCGAGCCGCTCGCTCATCGCGGGTGTCCCGGTGTCACGCGCGCGCGCCATCGCGCCGAGATTCTCGGGACGGCTGGTGATGTCGAGCCCGAACGCGCTCGCCGGGAAGGCCTCCGCGGGCTCGAGGAACGCGGCGGGAACATACTCGGTCCGCTCCCCGGGCGGGTGGATCTCGTAGCCGGGCACTCCCTGGCGTCGCATCACTGCCTCGTGCTGCGCGCGGCCGGCGGCGAGGACCCGCGGCGCCCACCCGATGCCGCGGATGCCCTGGTAGCGCCCTTCGAGGCCCAGCGCCACGACGTAGGACTTGAACTCCGAGCGCTCGACCGCGCTGCTGCCCGCGAAGAGCGCACGCACCCCGAGCAGGATCTGGACGTAGGAATCGAGACGCCGGTCGAGCGCCTCCCGGCTCACCGCGACGATGCGGTCGAAGCGCTCCTGCTCGTCGGCGCGCACCGTCCGCTGAGCGTACCGCCAGGCGCCGAAGGTCAGCAGCAAGGTGCACGCGAGCACCACGTAGGCGGGCCACGCGCGGCGCAGGGAACCGAGGAGAGAAGCCGAGGGCGGGCCGGCGATGCCGGCGGAGCTTCCGGAGCGGCTCGATCCGGATCGCGTCATGGCTCCATCTGTAGTATCCGACTCGGGCGACTCGGGCCCGCAGAGACCCGGCCCGATTCTACAGGGTCGCGCGCGTGGCTCCAACGCTCTTGCGCGCCGGGGGCGCCGGGGTATACCGTCGGAGAGCGCCGGAAAGACTCGCGGTTCGAGAGGAGTCGACGATGACCGAGAGCAGCCAGCTCATCCGGGGTCTGGAGGGCGTCGTGGCCGCCGAAACGCGCCTCTGCGACCTGGACGGCAAGAACGGCCGCCTGGCGTACTGCGGCTACGACATCGACGAGCTGGCGCGCCAGGCGACCTTCGAGGAGATCGCCTATCTGCTCTGGCACGGCGAGCTGCCCCCGCGGGCCCGGCTCGCCGGGTTCCAGGCCGAGCTGGCCGCGGCGCGGCCCATTCCCACCGACCTGGTCCGCGCCTTCGCCCTCATGCCGCGGGACACGGACCCGATGCGGGTGCTTCAGGCTTCGGTCGCCGTGCTCGGCATGCACGATCCGGACGCCACCGACAACTCCCGGCCCGCCAACCTGCGCAAGGCGCTGCGCCTCACCAGTCAGTTCGCCACCGCGATCTGCGCTCACCACCGGGTGCGGAACGGGCTTCCGCCGGTGCCGCCGGCGGCGGAGCTGTCGCTGGCCGGCAACTTCCTCTACATGCTCACCGGCCAGGCGCCGAGCGCGGTGACCACGCGCGCCTTCGACGCGAGCCTCACCCTCTACGCCGAGCACGAGCTGAACGCCTCCACCTTCACCACCCGCGTCATCGCGGCCACGCTGTCCGACATGCATTCGGCGGTGGCGGGCGGCGTGGGCGGGCTCAAGGGCACGCTGCACGGCGGCGCGGGCGAGGCGGTGATGCGGACCCTGCTCGAGGTGGGCCGGCTCGACAACGTGGACGCGTTCGTCGATGGGGCGATGAGCGAGAAACGCCGGCTCATGGGCTTCGGCCACCGCGTCTACACCGCGGGCGATCCGCGGGCCGCCATCCTGAAGGGCATGGCCGAGGCGGCCTGCCGCCAGTCGGGCCAGGCCCTATGGTACGACCTGGCGGTGGCGCTCCACGCCAAGGTGCAGGCCACCAAACGCCTCATCCCGAACGTGGACTTCTACTCGGCGCCGCTCTTCTACTCGATCGGCATCCCGGTGGACCTCTTCACTCCCGTGATCGCCACCGCCCGCATCGCGGGCTGGACCGCGAACCTGATCGAGCAGTACGACGACAACCGCCTGATCCGTCCCCGCGCCGACTACAAGGGCTACTCCCGCCGCCCCTTCGTGCCGGTCGACCAACGGTGAATCTCACCCGCAAGCTCATCGACGCGCACCTCGTCACCGGCAAGGCGGTGGCCGGCGAGGAGATCGGCCTGCGCGTGGACCAGGTCCTGCTCACCGACACCAACGGCACGATGGCCTTCCTCCAGTTCGAGGCCATGGGGTTCCCCCGGGTCCAGCCGGCGCGGGTCGTCGCCTACATCGACCACAACGTCTACCAGGTGGACTCGCGCAACTCGGACGACCACCGCTATCTCCAAACCGCGGCGAGTCGCTACGGGGCTTGGTTCTCCAAGCCGGGCAACGGCATCTGCCACCAGGTGCACTTCGAGTCCTTCAGCGTCCCGGGCCAGCTCCTGCTCGGCACCGACAGCCACACCACGCTCTGCGGCTCCACCGGCATGCTCGCCATCGGCGCGGGCGGTCTCGACGTCGCGGTGGCCATGGGCGGCGGGCCGTATCACCTGACCATGCCGCGCGTGACGTCGGTCTGGCTCACCGGACGCCTCCGGCCATGGGTCTCGGCCAAGGACGTGATCATGGAGCTGCTGCGGCGCTACACGGTGCGCGGCGGCAGCGGCCGCATCTTCGAGTACGGCGGTCCCGGCGCCGCGACCCTCTCGCTGCCCCAGCGGGCCACCATCTGCAACATGGGTGCGGAGCTGACCGCCACCACCAGCGTGTTCCCGTCGGACGAGGCCACGCTGGAGTACTTCCGGCTCCTCGGCCGCGAGGCGCAGTGGCGCCCGCTCGGCCCGGACCCCGACGCCGAGTACGACGAGCGGATCGAGCTGGATCTCTCGATGCTCGAGCCGCTCGTGGCCCTGCCCGGCTCACCGGATCGAGTGGTGCCGGTCTCCGAGGTGGAGGGTGAGCCCGTCGAGCAGGTCATGGTCGGCTCCTGCACCAACTCCTCGTGGGAGGACATGCAGGCGGTGACGCGGGTGCTCGAGGGCCGGCGCGTGGCCTCGTCGGTCTCCTTCGTGGTCTTCCCGGGCAGCCACCGCATCCTCGAGGTGATGGCGCGCGAGGGCCTGCTCGCGACGCTCCTGGCCGCCGGCGCCACGATCTCGGAGCCCACCTGCGGGGCGTGCGCGGGCATCGGTCACGTGCCGGCGTCGGGCGGCCGGAGCCTGCGGGCCTTCAACCGCAACTTCCCGGGACGGAGCGGCACCAAGGACGACCACGTCTATCTCTGCTCGCCGCTGACCGCGGCGGCTTCCGCCCTCACCGGGCGCATCACCGATCCCCGCAAATCCGGTCCGCCGCCCGAGCCGCGCTGGCCCTCCTCGCTGCTCGCGTCCGAGGCCGGGCTGATCGCGCCGGCGCCTCCGTCGGAAGCCGCCCGCGTCGAGGTCTTCAAGGGTCCCAACATCAAGCCGGTGCCCCGCGGCACGCCGGTCGAGGCTCGCCTCACCGCGCCGGTGCTGATCAAGCTCGGCGACAAGGTCTCCACCGACGACATCTCGCCCTCCGGCACCCAGGCACTGATGTTCCGCTCCAACGTGCCGGCGATCTCCGAGTTCTGCTTCCGCAACGTCGACGCGGAGTTCGTCGCGCGCGCGCGCCGGGCGGGCCGCGGCCTGATCGTGGGTGGCGAGATCTACGGCCAGGGCTCGTCCCGCGAGGCGGCGGTCCTGTCGCCGCTGCACCTCGGGGTGCGGGCGGTGCTCGCCAAGAGCTTCGCGCGCATCCACCGCGCCAACCTGATCAACTGGGGCATCGTCCCGCTGGAGTTCGAGAATCCGGCCGACTACGACGGCATCGAGCGCGACGACGTCCTCGACCTCGACGGGCTGCGGGACGACCTCGCGGCGGGCGGCCCGGTCACGGTCGTCGACCAGCGCACCGGCGCGCGCTTCCGCATGCGCTGTATCCTGAGCCCACGCGAGCGCGACATGCTGCTGGCGGGCGGCCTGCTCGCCCAGACCGCGGCCGGGTGAGGGAGGAGGGGAAGACGGCCATGGCCCAGAGCCGAATCCGAGCGGTCTACATGCGCGGCGGCACCAGCCGCTGCCTGGCCTTCCACGAGCGCGACCTGCCGCCGGCCGGCCCCGCGCGCGACCGCATCCTGTTGGGCGCCCTCGGTAGCCCCGATCCCTACGGCCGCCAGCTCGACGGGTTGGGCGGCGGGATCTCGTCGTTGTCGAAGGCGTTCATCATCGGATCCCCGACGCACCCGGACGCGCAGGTGGACTACACCTTCGCGCAGGTCGAGGTGGGCCGCGCGGTGGTGGACTACACCGGAAACTGCGGCAACTGCTCCTCGGCGGTCGGCCCCTTCGCGATCGACGAGCGCCTGGTGCCGTTCGCCGACGGCGAGACCGCGGTCCGCATCCACAACACCAACACGAAGAAGATCATCGTGGCGCGCGTGCCGGTGGTGGACGGCGAGGCGGCGGTGGTGGGCGACTTCGAGCTGCCCGGCGTGGCCGGCCTCGGCGCCCGCATCGCGCTCGACTTCCTGGACCCGGGCGGCGCGCGCACCGGCCGCCTGCTCCCGACCGGGCGGGCCCGCGATCAGGTCGCGGGAGTCGAAGCGTCCCTGGTGGACGCCACCAACCCGATGGTCTTCGTCCGGGCCAAGGACCTCGGGCTCGCGGGCACCGAGACGCCGCAGGCGATGGACGGTGACCGGGCCCTCGTGACCCGGCTCGAGGCCATTCGCGTCGGCGCGGCGGAGGCGATGGGTATCCCAGGCAGCGCGGCCACGCCGAAGGTCGCGGTGGTGGCGCCCCCAATTCGCTTCACCGCGCTCGACGGCGTCACGTACGACGCGGAGCAGACCGACGTGGTCGCCCGCTGCATCTCGATGGGCAACGCCCACCGGGCCTTCGCGCTCACCGCCGCCATGTGTCTAGCGGTCGCCGCGCAGATCGACGGCACGGTGGTGAGCGAGTGCGCGGGCGGCCGGGTCGGCGATCTCCGACTCGGCCATCCGTCGGGCGTGCTGCCGATCGCGGCCGCGGTGGGCCGGAAGGACGGCGCCGCCTGGGCGGAGCGCGTGACGGTGTACCGCACCGCGCGGCGGCTCATGGAAGGTTACGTGCGGGTGTCCTGACCCGCTGACGATGCCGCTCTCGATGTTCACCGACGAGCACGAGATGCTGCGGCGGACCGTCCGCGCGTTCGTGGAGAAGGAGGTCACGCCCCACGTGGACGCGTGGGAGGAGGCCGGGCGCATCCCCCGCGAGTTCTGGCGACGGCTGGGCGACCTGGGCCTCCTCGGCCTCGAGTTCCCTCCCGAGTACGGAGGCGGCGGCGCGGACTTCCTCTCGAGCGTGGTGCTGGGCGAGGAGATGGCGCGCTGCCGCTCCGGCGGGGTGGCCTTCAGCGTGCTCGTCCACACCGACATGTCCTCGCCCTGGCTCACCCGCTACGGCACCGACGCGCAGAAACGTGCCTACCTGCCCGGGATCGCCCGCGGGGAGACCGTCTGCGCCCTCGGCATCACCGAGCCCGGCACCGGCTCCGACATGGCGGCAATCGAGACGCGCGCCGTACGTGATGGCGACCGCTATCGCCTCACCGGCAGCAAGATCTTCATCACCAACGGCGTGTATGGCGACCTCTATTTCGTGGCCGCGCGCACCGGCGCGGGCTCCGCCGAGCGGCGTCACGCCGGCGTCTCGATGTTCCTGGTGGAGCGAGGCCTGCCCGGCTTCACGGTGAGCCGGAAGCTCGACAAGATGGGCATGCGCGCCTCCGACACCGCGGAGCTGTCCTTCCAGGACTGTCCGGTTCCCGCCGCGAACTTGCTCGGCGAGGAAGGCCGCGGCTTCCACCAGCTGGCCGCGGGGCTCCAGCGCGAGCGCATCATGGCCGCGGTGCTCGCGCTCTCGGGCGCGACCCAGGCGCTCGAGGACACGCTCGCCTACCTGCGCGAGCGGCAGGCCTTCGGCGGGCCGCTCGGCGGCAAGCAGGCGCTGCGCCACCGGGTCGCCGACATGGCCACCGAGATCCAGGCCGCCCGGCATCTCCTCTATCACGCCGCCGCGCGGTACGCCGCGGGCGAGGAGTGCGTGACGGAGGTCTCGATGGCCAAGCTCTTCGCCACCGAGGTCGCCAATCGCGTGGCCTACCAGGCGGTCCAGCTCCACGGCGGCTACGGCTACATGCGCGAGTTTCCGGTCGAACGTTTCTTCCGCGACGTGCGGCTCTGGACCATCGCCTCCGGCACCTCCGAGATCATGCGCGAGATCATCGCGAAGCGCCTCCTGTCGTGACCTCCGCGCCGGCGGCCACCCTCAGCCGCGACGGGGCCGTGGCCCACCTCACCCTCGAGCGGCCGGAGGCCCGCAACGCCCTGAGCCGGGCGATGGCCGAGGCCCTCGAGGACGCGCTGGCGCGTCTGGCCGTCGACGCGGAGGCGCGCGTGGTCGTGGTGGCCGGACGCGGGCGCTCCTTCTGCGCCGGCGCCGACATCGCCGAGATGCCGACGCTCCGGCCCGAGGAGGGGGAGGCGCTGGCCGCGCGCTGGCAGCGCATCATGGATGGCTTCGCGGCCCTGCCCCAGGTCACGATGGCGGCGGTGCAGGGCCACGCGCTGGGCGGCGGCCTGATGCTAGCGATCGCTCAGGATCTCCGTGTCGCCGAGGCCTCGGCGCGCTTCGGCCTGCCCGAGGTCACGCTCGGCTTCAATCCGGGCTATGGAATCGGACGGCTCCTCGACATCGCGGGCGGCGCCCACGCGCGCGACCTGATGCTCACCGCTCGCATCGTGGACGCGGCCGAAGCCCACCGCCTGGGCTTGGTGACCCGCGTGGTGCCCGACGGCACCCTCGACGCCGCGGCCACGATCCTGGCCCACGAGGTGGCGCGCTCGCCGCGGGGCGGCCTCGCGGCCACCAAGGCCATCACGGCCGCGCTTCGCGCCGGGCGGCCGGGCACCGAGCCGCGCGACTACGGCGCTCTGCGCGCGGCCCCCGAGGCGCAGGCGCGCATCGCCGCCTTCCTCGATCGCCGCCGCTCACCGTAGAAAGGAATGGCCATGGCCTCCACGCTTCCTCTCCTCTACACCCACGTCATGGGAAGCCACGGCTTCCCCTCCTGGTTCTGGAGCGCGCTCGACAAGATCAAGGCGGGCGAGTACGGGCAGACCGACGTGCGGGAGACCTTCGACGACGCCACCCAGCTCGCGATCCGCGACCAGGAGCGCGCCGGCATCGACGTGCTCTGCGACGGCGAGATGCGCCGGTACTTCTTCGTGCAGACGTTCTACGGCCACATGGAAGGCCTCGAGACCCTCGAGCCGCTGCGCAAGACCGGCCTCTACGCCTACGACAGCGTGCCGCGCTACCGCGCCACCCGGAAGGTCACGGTGCCGAAGGGCCTCGGCACGGTGGACGAGTTCAAGTACCTGGTGAGCCAGACCGACCGGCCGGTGAAGGCCACCTGCCCGGGCCCGGTGACACTCTCGATCCACATCCAGACCCGGCCGGGCGACGCCTACGACGGCGACCGGCTCGCGCTGTGCTGGGACCTGGTACCCGCGGTGAACGCGGAGCTCCGAGCGCTGGCCGCGGCCGGCGCCACCTGGATCCAGGTGGACGAGCCCTCGGCGGCCATCGTGCCCGGCCAGGCCGCCGAGTACGTGAAGATGTTCAACGCCTGCGTGGAAGGGGTCCGGGCCAAGATCGGCTACCACGTCTGCTTCGGCAATCTATTGTCGCGGCCTCGAGGCAAGCGGTCATATCGGTGGATGTTTCCAGGGCTGCTCGAGACCCGCTGCGACCAGTTCGTCTTCGAGTACGCCAACCGGGAGATGGCCGAGATCGAGATGTGGAAGGAGATCGGGGTGGACCGCGACATCGCGTGCGGGGTGGTTGACGTGAAGAGCTTCTACATGGAGACTCCCGAGGACGTCGCCGAGCGGGTGGCGATCTGCCTCGAGCACATCCCGGCCGAGCGGCTCTCGCTGATCCCGGACTGCGGATTCTTCCCGGTGCCGCGCTGGGTGGCCTTCGAGAAGCTCAAGCGTCTCGCCGCGGGCGTGGCGCTCGCCCGCAGGCGGCTGGCCGGCTAACTCTCACCGACGAGGGGGCACCAGATGGCAACCACGAGACGCGAGTTCCTCAAGGCGGCGGGCGCCGCGGCGACGGTCGGCGCGGTCGGCTTCCCGGCGGTCGTCCGGGCGCAGGCAAAACCCGGCGTGCCGTCGGACCCGGTCAAGATCGGCGTCCTCGCCATCCGCGCAGGTATCGCGGCGCCGGTGGGCACCGCCGGCCTCCGCGGCACCGAGTGGTGGGTCGAGCGGGTCAACAAGACGGGTGGCATCCTGGGGCGTCAGGTCCAGCTAATCGTGGAGGAGGAATCCACGCCCAAGGACACCGTCGAGCGCTACCGAAAGCTGATCCTGCAGGACAAGGTCGACGTGGTCATCGGCGGCATCTCCACCGGCGTGACCCTGGCCCTGGGCCCGGTCGCGGAGGAGATGGAGGTCCCGTGGCTCTCCTGGGACGGCACGACGCAGAAGGGCGTGGAGGAGACCATGCCCAACCCCAAGTGGGCGTTCCGCAGCGTGGACAACGAGGTCGAGGCGATCGTGGCCGGCCAGCTCACCCCGAAGTACTTCAAAGGCGTCAAGACCGTGGCCGGCATCGGCAACGACTACTCCTACGGCCACGACTGCTGGGAGACCTACCAGGCGGTGCTCAAGCGCTACATCCCGGACGTGAAGTTCGTGCTGGAGCTCTTCCCGAAGCTGGGGGTCACCGACTTCACCTCCCACATCGCGGCCATCCAGCAGGCCAAGCCCGACCTGCTCATGTGCTCGTTCTGGTCCGGTGACGCCACCATCATCATGAAGCAGGCCGCCGCGGTCGGGCTCTTCAAGAGCATGAAGGGCGTCTTCACCACCGCGGGAGGCGTGCACGACTCGCTCAAGAAGGAGTTCACCCCCGAGGGGCTCCTGCTCGGCTACAACACCATGTACTTCGACGATCCCAAGGGCAGCCCGCTCCTCCGACAGTTCGTGCGCGAGTACAAGGCCAAGTACAACGAGTACCCCGCCTACGAGTGCGACCACGCCTACTTCAACATCGAATCGTACAAGGCCGCCGTGGAGAAGGCCTACGCCACCGCCGGCAAGTGGCCGTCCAAGGCGGAGGTGGCGAAGGCGCTCGAGGGGATCGAGGTGGACTCGCTCTCCGGCCGGCGCTCGTGGCGCCCAGACCACATCCAGATGTGCAACTTCTACCAGGGGATCACGACTCACAAGAACGGCTACGACTTCGTCACGATCAACCCGATCGAGGTCGTCTCCACCAAGGTCGCCATGAAGCCCGCGGGCTCCAAGCTCATCGAGTGGATCAATTCCTGGAAGATCTGATCCCTCGGGGGCGGCCGTAGACTCCCGCGCGTGACGGCAAACCTCGTCAACATCCTGATGGGCGGCGTCTTCCACGCCGCCATCCTCTTCCTGGTCGCGGCGGGGCTGCAGCTCGTCTTCGGGGTCCAGAAGATCTTCAACCTGGCGTGCGGCTCCTTCTACGCGCTCGGCGCCTACACCGGGGTGTCCGCGGTCGGGTACTTCACGAGTCACGGGGGGCCGCCCGCGCTCTTCATGGTCCCCCTGGTGGTCGCGGGCCTCGCGGTCGGCCTGGTCGGAGTCGTCGTGGAGCGCGGCCTGCTGCGCTTCGTGTACGATCGCGACGAGACCTTCCAGCTCCTGCTGACTTTCGCGCTCGTGCTGATGCTCGAGGACCTGATCCGCATGACCTGGGGGGCCGCGCCCACGTCCACCGGCGGGCTCTATCTCGGCTACGGCCAGGCCCGGCTGCTCGGCGCGACGGTGCCGGTCTACAACCTGATCGTGATCGCGGCCAGCCTCGCCATCGCCCTCGGGATGGGCTGGCTGCTGACCCGCACCGCGTTCGGGCGCATCATCCGCGCCGCCGCCGACAACCGGGAGATGGCCGAGGCGCTCGGGGTGGACATGCGCTGGGTCTACGTGCGTGTCTTCACGCTGGGCACGATGCTCGGCACGCTGGGCGGCGCGCTCGTCATTCCCGCCACCGCGGCCATGAGCGAGATGGGCATCGAGCTGATCGTGGAGGCCTTCGCGGTCGTGGTGATCGGAGGGCTCGGCAGCATGCGCGGGGCCTTCGTCGGCGCTCTCGTGGTCGGCATCCTCCGCTCGCTCGCCATCTCGATCTATCCCGAGCTCGAGATGCTCCTGATCTACCTCATCGTCATCGCGGTGCTCCTCTGGCGTCCGCGCGGGCTCTTCGGAACCGCATCCGCGTGAGGACGCCCGTCGGCCTGGCCGTGATCGGGGTCACGGTCCTCGCGCTCCCCCTCGTGGCGGCGCCGTACTACGTCACGCTGATGCTGCCGTTCATGGCCTACGGAGTGGTCCTGCTCGGGTTCAATCTCCTCTTCGGCTACACCGGTCTCGTCTCGTTCGGCCACGCGCTCTTCATCGGCGTCGGCGCCTACACCGGCGCGGTGCTCACCACCAAGTTCGGGGTGCGGCACATGGAGCTGATCCTGCTCGCGGCCGCGCTGGCCGCCGCGGTTGTGGCCGCGCCGGTCGGCGCGCTCTGCGTGCGCTACGTCAAGATCTACTTCGGCATGCTCACGCTGGCCTTCGGCATGGTCTTCTACACGTTCCTGCTCAAGTTCTACCGCCTCACCGGCGGCGACGAGGGCATGCGGATGCTCCGTCCCCATCTCCTCGGCCACGAGTGGACGGGCTTCTCGAAGACCGCATATCTCATCGGGCCGTACTACTACTTCTCGCTCGCGGTGCTCGCACTGGCAACGCTGGTGATGTGGCGCATCGTCGGCTCGCCGTTCGGGCTGTGCCTGAAGACGATCCGCGACAACCCCCTGAAGGCCGAGAGCCTCGGGGTGAGCGTCCCGCGCCACCGCTGGTACGCGTTCATGATCTCGGCGGTCTACGCGGCGGTGGGCGGCGCGCTCCTCGCCACCCCCACCGGCAACGTGGATCCCACCCTCGCCTACTGGACACACTCTGGCAACATCGTGTTCATGGTCCTGCTCGGCGGCTTCTCGTCGTTCTTCGGGCCAATCCTGGGAGCCTTCGCCTTCATCTTTCTACAGGACACCGTGATGTCGGTGTTCCCCTACTGGCGGCTGATCTTCGGGGCGGTGCTGGCCCTCATCGTGATCGTCGCGCCGGGCGGGCTCATGGGCCTCTTCACCCGCCGGCCGCCCGTCGAGGCCGCGCGCCCGTGATCCTCGAGGCGCAGGACGTGCGCAAGCTCTACGGCGCCTACGTCGCGCTCGACGGAGTGAGCCTCTCGATCCGCGAGGACGAGTTCGTCTCGATCATCGGGCCGAACGGCGCGGGCAAGTCCACCCTGATCAACGTGCTCACCGGAGTGCTCGCGCCGAGCGCGGGCCGCGTGCGCTTCCGCGACCGGGACATCGCCGGCATCGGGTCGGCGGCCCTCGCCCGGCTCGGCATGGCGCGGAGCTTCCAGCTCGTGCAGATCTTCCCCGAGCTGACCGTGCTCGAGACCCTGCAGGCCGCGGTCGTCTCGCGCCAGGGGCGGAGCGCCCGGCTCTTCGCCTCGCTCCGCGCCGATCGCCGGGTGCGGACGGAAGCGCTCGAGGTCGCCGCCCTGTTCGGGCTCGCCGACCGGGCGCACTCCGTCGCGCGTGCGCTGCCCCAGGGCGACAAGAAGCTGCTGGACGTGGCGTCCGCCTTCGCGCTCCAACCCCAGATCATCCTGCTCGACGAGCCGACAAGCGGGGTGAGCACCGCGGACAAGCACGCGGTGATGGAGATCCTGGTCCGGGCCGCCAAGCAGATCGGGCTGCGCGCGATCATCCAGGTCGAGCACGACATGGACATCGTCTTCGGCTACTCGGACCGCATCATCGCGCTCCACCAGGGCAAGGTCCTGGCCGACGCCGCGCCCGTCGCGATCCGGGCCGACGCTCGGGTGGTGGACATGGTGATCGGGCGGAGCGCTCCATGCTGACCGTCGACGGCATCGACGTGTTCATCGAGTCGAGCCACATCCTGCGCGGTCTCTCGCTCGCGGTCGGCGCCCGGGAGGTTGTCTGCCTGGTCGGACGCAACGGCGCCGGCAAGTCCACCACGTTGCGCACGATCATGGGCTACCGGCGCCCGCGGCGCGGGCGCATCCTCTTTCGGGGCGAGGAGATCCAGGGGCGGCGCACCCACGAGATCGCGCGGCGGGGTCTCGGTTGGGCGCCCGAGGACAGCGGGATCTTCCCGGATCTCACGGTGGCGGAGAACATCGAGATCGCCACGTGGACGCGGCCGGGCGGCCGGCCCGCGGCCGAACGCATCGAGCGCGCCTACACGGTGTTCCCGGCGCTCCGGGGCTACCGGCACCGCAAGGGCCCCGAGATGAGTGGCGGGGAGCGCAAAATGCTCTCGGTGGCCCGCGCCCTCGCGCTGGATCCGAGCATGCTCCTGCTGGACGAGCCCTTCGAGGGGCTCTCCCCCGCCATCATCCCGGCGGTGAGCCGCGGGCTCGCCGAGATCACGCAGCAGGGTCACTCGATCCTGATGGCGGAGTCGAACATCCACCACGTTCCCGGGTTCGCGACGCGTCTCTACGTCATCGAGCGCGGGGAGATCATCTTCGATGGGCCGCCCGCGGCCGTGCACGCCGACGCGGCCACGATGCGGGTGATCGGAGGCGCGGCGTGACCGGCCCAGTTTCTTTGGGGCTTCGTCCGAAGGCGTTCGGCTAACATAGTGGCTGGCGGAGCGCCTTGGAGGGTCGGTCGAGCACCCGATGACGATGCAGGTGAGCGTGGTAATCGGAACCTACAACCGAGCCCACCTGCTCAAAGGCACTCTCGAAGCTCTCGCGTCACAAGAAGTCCCCGGCTCTCTCGAGTGGGAAATCGTCGTCGTCGACAACAACTCGCGCGACACGACCGCGCACGTGGTCGCCGCGTTCTCGAAGACGACCGCGACCCCGGTTCGCTACGTGTTCGAGCCGCGGCAGGGTCTTTCCCGCGCCCGGAATCGCGGTATCGAGGAGGCTCGTGGCTCCATCATCGCGTTCACCGACGATGACGTCCTCCCCGCACCGGATTGGATCGCCCAGACAGCCGCCGCGATCGACCGCTGGAATGCGCACGGCGTCGGTGGTCGAATTCTTCCCCGGTGGGAAGGATCGCCCCCCCGTTGGCTCACCGGCAACCTGCACTTGCTGATTTGTCTTTCGATCATGGACTTCGAAGCGGGCTGCCGGCTTGTGCTTCCACTGGAGGCACAACCGCAGGTGTGGGGAGCGAACATGGCCTTCCGTCGCGAGCTCTTCGAGCGGATCGGACAATTCGATCCGCGGCGGGGAATGATCGGTCGGAAGCTCTTCAGAAGCGAGGACACCGACCTCGTCAATCGAGCGCTGGAGGATGGCCTGACGATCGCTTACGACCCGGCGCTCACGGTCCTCCACCGGATCGGTCCCGATCGGATGCGGAAGGCATACTTTCGCAAAATGACATTCGACGATGCTCAGGTCGAGGCTCGCACGAGATCCGTCTTCAGTGGACCGGCATTCTTCGGTGCCCCTCTGTGGCTCTACCGAGTAGCCTTCACGGACTTCTGGAAGTGGGTGGGCCTGGGCCTGCTCAGACGGCCGGGGGCCTTCGATCAGCAACTCGCCTGGTTGTCGTCGGCGGGAAGACTTTCGGGTTACTGGAAAGTGAGCTTGGCAGGCCTCAGAGGCGCGTCCGATCGGGCCGGCCAATCGGGCCGACAAGCGAGGTAGCTCACAGGAGGCTCTTTCCGCTCATGTGAGCGGGCGCTTGATCTCCCAGCAGGCTCACGATGGTGGGGGCGACATCGAACGCCGATCGCACGCCCCGGTCCCCCGGCTCGAGACCCGGCGCCGCGACATAGGCCATCCCATATGGCCCGGTATGCCCGCCCGTCCGCAGGAGCGGCACCGGCCCGATCAGCCCCCAATGGGGATGCTCGAGGGCGGCGACAACGCCTCGCCAGACGACGATCAGGTCGGCCTCGGAGCCCGTCAGAGCCAGAGGGTCTCGGGTCGACGCGCGCTCGATGAAGTCCACCACCGGCTCACCGGTCCGCGGGTCCCGACATTCGCGAAGCATCGTCTCCAGCTCCCGGCACGTCTCCTCGTATCGTGACGGCGCGACCGTGCCGTGCCGCTCGCGACCCTGGAGATTGATGCGAATTCGCCCGTCGTAGAACGAGGGCAGCGCGAACGCCGGCATCCCGGGCCAGTGATGTCGGTAGCGTAGAGCCGGCTGCCAGTGGAGGTCCTGTCGGGCCGTCGGCTCATGGTGGGAGCGCCAACTCGCCACTGCGGCTCGAACCCCTTTGAGGACGCCCTTGACGGGCCTCGGGAGGCGGCGGGCGAGCGAGACGAGCGCCTCGGAAGCGAGCGGAGCGGACTCTTCCCCAGAGACGGACGGCACCCATGCCTCACTCGAGTCCGACCAGCTTTCCCCATCCTTCACGATCGGCACGCGGCCCGGCGTGGCGGCCCACTCCTCCGGCACCGTCAGCAACGGCTGACCGAAGGCGTGGCGATAGAGCAGCTCGGGCAACAGGACCATGGACAGGACGTCGGACTTGTTCACGCCCATACCGCCCATGTTGAACGCGACGAGCGCAGCGTCCCCCTGGGCCGACATGAGCTCACCGACCATACGATCCAGGGCCCGGTGCACCTCCACCAGTGCCCGATACGCGGCCGCGGCCGAGGGATGCCCGTGATGCGGGTGGCTCGGGTCCACGCCGTGCCACAGCCCTTCGACCGCGCCGTGGACCTCGCCCACGACCGCAATGAAGAGGTCCCAGTCAGGGAGCCGGTCCGTCGAGAGCCAGCACGCCGCACGAGAGCGGAGATCGAGGGCTCGGGAGAGGGCGTCGCCCATCGCCTCGGTGTGGGCCGAGGAGGGGAACGGTCTGCCGTACGTCCACTGGGATGCGGGGTAGCGGCCGAACCGCTGTTCGAATTCAGCCAGGAGCCCGTCCGGGCGGCCAGCTCTGATGGTCCCGGGATCGTGCGCTCCCCACGCCACAACGCCGTGGGTGTTTCGCGCGCGACGCAAATCAACGTAGGGCGTATCGAAGACGAGAACCCGCCGGTCGAGACCCTCCCACCACGGAGTGAACCGGGCACCCTCCTGCCACGCGTCATACGTGGTCGGATCGAACTCCACCGCGGCCCAGCGACGTCCCGCGTCCGGCGAAAGCCCGGAAGCGACCTGCTCCCACGCCAGACCCGCGCGCTGCGCGGGCCCGTGGTCGAGCCGGAAGCACGCGCTGCGCCGACGCAACTCGGCCAGCGCCGGCAACTCGCCCGCGGCCATGAGCCGGTCAGCAAAACCAACTTCAAGACCATCGAGCCCTATGGCCAGCACCCGTGGACGCGCCATCGACGATTCCCCCGAGGTCGAGTCTATCGCAATCCCCGGTCGAGGGTGCGGCCGCTACCGAATCCGGGACAGGGTGACCGGCTGCCCGTCGCGAAGCACCGTCACGGTGACGGGCGAGCCCGGCGGCACCTGTCTGACGCGCTCCCGCCTCTTCTCGTAGCTCTCCTGCCCGATCGGCACTCCGAGCACGGCCAACACCACGTCGCCGCCCAGCAGCAGCTTCCGCCCGTCCACCGTGGCCGGGATCGTGCCGGGACGCAGCCCGAGCTGGGCGGCCGGCGAGTTGCCCGCCACCTGCTGGACGAGCACGCCTTCCGCCTGGGGCAGGTTCAGCGCCTTGGCGAGGTTGCCGGTCAAGAGGACACCGGAGACTCCGCTCCAGGGAGAGCGCTCCTCGAGCAGGAGCCGCTTGGCCATGTTGATCGTGACCACGAATCCCAGACCCTCGAATCCACCGGACTGGGTGATGTTGTGGCTGGCCACGCCGATGACTTCGCCCGCCATGTTGAACATCGGGCCGCCCGAGTTGCCCGGGTTGATCGCGGCGTCGGTCTGCAGCAACTCGGCCAGCGCCATGTCGCTGTCGATCGTGTTGGGCCGGTAGCGCGCGCTGATGTGGCCGACGCTCAGCGTGTGGCCGATCCCGTAGGGCGCGCCGACGACGAAGACCGGGTCCCCCACCCGCACCTTGCTCGAGTCACCCATCGCCGCCGCGAGCTGCCCCGCCGGCACGCGCTCGAGCTGGAGCAGCGCGACGTCGGCGGCCGGCTCCGAGGCGATGACCCGCGCGACGACCTGTTCCCCACCGAGAAATTCGGCCGTGATCGAATCGGCGGTCTGGACGACGTGCGCCGCGGTGATCACCTGACCCTGCGCCGAGATGAGAAAGCCAGACCCGATCTCGGACACCTTGGCGACCTGTCCCGGGCTGGCCGGCTCGTTCCAGCCCGCCCGGATGATGACGACGGACGGATTCACCCGCCAGAACACGTCGCCGACGGTCTGAGCCCGGGCGGGCAGCGGGGTGGCGAGCACGAGCCATGACAACAGACAGGACGTCCAGGTCCGGATCATTTTCCGCCTCCGCAGCCATCGGGTCGAGTCCAACCAACGACACATCGTACACGCGTCGGGTCGCGCGGCGCGGCGTTGACAGGGGAACTCGGCCATAGCAGAATCCGTCGTCCAAAGCGAAGCGCCGGGAGGAGAGCATGCAGATCCGCGCCGCGGTGTTTCATCGGGCCCACGAGCCCGTACCGATCGAGGCCATCGAGGTCGACAAGCCGTCGGGTCGCGAGGTTCTCGTCCGCACCGTGGCGACGGGCGTCTGCCACAGCGACTTGCACGTGGTCGACGGAGCGTCGCGCTACGACCTCGACCGGCCGATCGTACTCGGCCACGAGGGCGCCGGAGTCGTCGAGGCGGTCGGCCCGGACGTAGCCACCGTACAGCGCGGCGATCACGTCGTCGCCTGCCTCTCCGGATTCTGCGGGAGCTGCGCGCAGTGTCTCGCCGGCCATCCCAACCTCTGCGTCGGCGGCGCGGTCGCCCGCAGCGCATCCGCGCCGCCGCGCCTCTCGCAGCGCGGCCAGGCCCTGTGGCCGTTCGCCGGGGTCGGCAGCTACGCCGAGCGGATGCTGCTCCACGAGAACTCGGTCGTGAAGATCGATCCCGACCTGCCACTGGACCGCGCGGCACTGATGGGCTGCGGAGTCCTCACCGGGGTGGGCGCCGCGCTCCGGACCTCGGGGCTCGAGGCCGGACAAACGGTCGCGGTCTTCGGCTGCGGCGGCGTCGGCCTCTCCATCGTGCAGGGGGCCCGCATCGGCGGCGCCCGACAAATCATCGCGGTCGACGTGTTCGATTCGAAACTGGAGATGGCCCGGCGCCTCGGCGCCACCCATGCCGTGAACAGCGCAAAGGACGAGGCCGTCAAGGCCGTTCGCGCGCTGACCGGCGGCGCCGGCGTCGACCACTCCTTCGAGGCCGTCGGCAGCGCCGCCCTGTGCCGGCAGGCCATCGAGAGCCTGGCCATCCGCGGGACGGCCACGATCGTCGGCGTGCTACCCCCCGACGCGATGATAGAGTTCCCGTGGCTCGCCATCCGCCCGGAGTGCCGGGTGCAGACGTCGCGGATGGGCTCGAACCGCTTCCGCATCGACATCCCGCGGTACCTCGACTTCTACCGCCAGGGCCGGCTTCTGCTCGACGAGATGGTCAGCCGCCGCGGCCACCTCGACGACCTCAACGAGGCCTTCCGAGCGATGAAGGCGGGAGAGGTCGCGCGGACCGTGCTGACGTTCGACTGACCGGCAGCGTGGCCTCCGAGCAGGTCTTCCACATCGTGAAGCTCGCCGGAGCGAACTATTTGATCTATCTGGGGACCCGTCGGGCCCTCCGGCCCCGCGCGGCACTCCGCCAAGGCATCCTCACCAATCTCGGAAATCCCAAGATGGCCGTATTCTTCGCGAGCGTGGTGATCTTCTCGGCGCTCACCTGCGCGTGGCTCTGTCTCTATGCGGCGACCGTCTCGGCGCTCGGCCCCGTCCTCGCGCGGTCCAGGGTGCGCCGGACGGTCGACGGCGTCGCCGGGGCTGTTCTGATCGGACTCGGCGTGCGGGTGGCGACGGAGGCTCGATAGGCTCCGGCGCGATCTCCGGCCACGCGGAGCGTTACTGGCTCACGGGACCTGATGCTCCGGAGGCGCCGGCTGGATGCTCTCGATCTCGTATCGGTTTCCGCGAATCGTGTATGCGATCTCCAGCCGAGTCCCGGGCGCGTAGGGACAGGTGACGCCGGCGGCGAGATAGAGCGTGGTCTCCTTGCCGACGATGACGCGGTCCCGCTGACATTCACGCAGCCGCGCGATGATCGTCCCCCGCACGGGCGGCACGGGGACGCGGGGTTCGGTGGCCATTTGGTGAGTCGCCTCGTTCATGCATTGTGAACCGACGGACCTGAAGGAAGTCTAAAGAGGCGCGTCGCGTGTCCCTACTACGGTGCCCGACACGACGCCGGTTGACGGCACGGCTCGACTGTGAGAATCATCGGACGCCCGAATAGCCGCGAGGATGTTCCGATCGCTGCGCACACGAGGAGGACATGACGATGCCCGCTCTTCCCTTGATCCCGTCCACCGTCGTCGGCTCGCACGGCAAGGCCGGTTGGTGGTATACCGCCGTCAAGGCCCACGAGGCAGGCGAGATGGGCCCGGCCGATCTCGAGGAAATGTTCGACGACGCGGCCGATACCGCCATCCGGGACATGGAGCGGGCCGGGCTCGACGTCATCACCGACGGCGAGGTGCGCCGGCTGGACGGCTACGTGGATTCGTACTACGCGATCATCAAGGGGATCGAGCCCCTGCCGGTGCGACGGAAGGCGGGGCCCTGGGGATACGATCAGCAGACGCGCTACGAGGCCACCGGCCGCATCGAGACCCCGCCGGGCGGCCTCGGCATCGTGAAGGAGTTCGAATACCTCAAGGCCCACACCGGGCGGCGCACCAAGGCCACCTGCGCGGGACCGCTCACCTTCGGCTCCCGCATCCATCCCGGCAAGATGTACAAGGGGGTGGTCGACGTGGCCGAGCGCTTCGCGGAGGTCATCAACGCGGAGCTGCGCGCGCTGGTGGAGGCGGGCGCCGACTTCATCCAGCTCGACGAGCCGGCGCGCGGCAACGTGAGCGGGGAGGAGATGGCGCGGCTCTACAACATGGCCACCGAGGGCGTGAAGGCCAAGCTCGCCTTCCACATCTGCTTCGGCAACCGCTTCGGCCGCTCCCGGTTCGACCGCTCCTACCGGCCCTACTTCCCGGGCATTCTCAAGGCCCGCGCCGACCAGCTCGTGCTGGAGTTCGCGGGCCGCGAGTTCTCCGAGCTCGACATCTGGCAGGACTATGGGCAGGATCGCGAGCTCGGCGCCGGCGTCGTCGACGTGAAGGGCTTCTACCCCGAGAGCCCCGAGGAGGTGGCCGGCCGGATCCGCAAGGTGCTCACGGTCTGCCGGCCCGAGAAGCTCTACGTCAATCCGGATTGCGGTTTCGGGTGGTCGCCGCGCTACATGTGCAACCAGAAGGTCCGGGCCCTCGCGGCCGGCGCGGTGCTCGCGCGCAAGCAACTTACCGGTGCGTCGTGACGAGCCCATGCACGCGGTTTGCGAGCAAAACGTGCGCGCGAACTTGGTCGAGACGTCTGCCGTTTCTTGCGAGTGTCAGGCCCTTCGCGTCCATCAGGTGACACGGCCCGCCTCGTAGTTTCCAGCAGTTAGGGCGAAGTGTCCGCCTGGCACCTCGCTTGCTCCCTCGTTCTCGACGCTGGCCTCCACGCTCCTATCCGGGGCCGGCCAAAGGGAGCGAGAGCGATATGTTCGGAGCGAAGATCCTCGCGACGACGGCGGCGGCGCTGATCTGCACCCTGCCGGTCCTCGCATCCGCCCAGTCCGACGACAGCGCAGGCGTGGTCACCACGGTCAACGGCGACGCCACCCTCTTCCGCGCGGCGGCCGCCGCGCAGCCGGTCTCGCTGCACATGCGCGACGAGATCTTCATGCGTGACCGCATCCACACCCAGCCGCGCTCCCTGGTTCGCGTGCTGCTGGGCGGCAAGGCCCTGGTCACGGTGCGAGAGATGTCGGTCCTCACGATCACCGAGGAGGCCGGCCGCGTCACGGTGGATCTACAGTCCGGCAAGGTCGGCGTGGCGGTGGTCAAGAGCCGTATGCGCCCCGGCGAGGTGATCGAGATCCACTCTCCCAACGCGACGGCTGCGGTGCGGGGCACCGTGTTCGTCGTCGAGGTGGATCCGGTGTCGGTCAGCCAGCCGTCGGCCGCTCCCACTACGACCACCCGCGTGCACCTCTTCCACGGCGCGCTCGACGTGAGCGCCCGCCTCGACCCCGCCCAGGCCCCCGTCCGGCTCGCGGAGCTGCAGAGCGTGGTGGTGACGGGCAACGTGCTGGGATCGGTCCGGCCAATCTCGCGGGATGCGGTGGCCGCGCTCACCGCCGACCTCAAGCCGAGCCAGGTCCAGACCCCGGACGCGCCGGCCGACTTCACGAGCGGGCTCGTGGCCCGCGAGCAGGGTCGGGCCGTCGCGCTCGCCACGTCGCTACTGGCCCCGGTGCCCACCGGCCCGATCCAGGGCACGCTGAAGAACGTGAAGGGCACCGTGAAGGGCGTCACCAACACGGTCACGACGCTGACCGGCGCCACCGCCGAGACGCTCGAGAAGCTGATGGATAGTCTCGGGCTGGCCGACGCGGCCGGCGCCGGCACCCTCGTCCAGGGCGTCGGCGATACGATCGGGTCGACCGTCAACAACACCGTGGGAACCGTCAATACCACCGTCGGTGGCGTGGGCACCGACCTGGGCGGGGCGCTCGGCAACGTGACCGGCGGCCTCGGCGGGGCAGGCACCGGCGGCCTCGGTGGAGTCAAGACCGGCGCGCTCACGAGTCTCCCCAGCCTCCCCGGTCTGCCGAGCCTTCCGAGCCTGCCGAGCCTACCCAGCCTGCCCGCGGTCCCGGTCGTACCTCCCGTCGGCGGACCCAATCCCCAAAATCCGCTCGGTCACCTCCTCTCGCCTCTGCTGGGGCACTGATCCGAAGACGCGCTCAAATGATCGACCGCCAGACCCCCGAGGATTCTCCGCGCAGCCGCGGCATCGTGTGGTATCCGTTCGACTTCTCACGCGGCCAGATCATCGCGGCCCTGCCGGACGATCTCGAGTCACGGGTGATGCCCGGCGGCCCCGTGGCGCTCGCCGAGGAAAAGGCCGGGGTCGCGCTCCTGGAGGGCCCGGTGGACGAGTCCGACGCCGTCCTGATCGACTCGCTTCAGCGGGCGCTGGTACCGGTCGTGCTCCTCGTGGACGCGGGCACGATCGCGCCGATCGGGCGCGGCTGCGTCTCCCTTACCCTGCCGGTGAACCCGGAGACGCTCGCGAGCGTGCTCCGCGCGGCGTGCGAGC
>Ga0210384_10001233_pt1 | contig 35701 bp, 36 predicted proteins | sample IncBWH2MmetaG_FD_160574 | JGI IMG/M metagenome (GOLD analysis project Ga0210384, IMG submission 160574) | Forest soil microbial communities from Barre Woods Harvard Forest LTER site, Petersham, Massachusetts, United States - Inc-BW-H-2-M | ecosystem: Environmental > Terrestrial > Soil >...
CGAAAATCGAGGCGATGATGCGATGCTGGGCCCAAGTCTTGGCGAGAGGCAAATGAGCAACGGAGGAGATATGTTCGACCCGCACTGCCCGCTGGGGCGGCTTTTCTACGTGCTGCTTGTTGTGCTGGTGGCGCCGCCGTCGTCACAAGCTCAAAGCCCCGGAACCACGACGATCAGCGATATCGTTTACCGCGCGGACGGGACCCCGGCTGGAGGAACGCTTTTGATTTCCTGGCCGTTGTTCAGCACGGCGGCCGGACAAGCAGTGGCGGCGGGAACGAAGAGCGTAACTCTTGCGACCGGGGGAGCACTCTCTCTGGCGCTAGTCCCAAACGTTGGTGCCACCCCTGCGAACACGTTTTATACCGTGATTTACCAGCTCAACGACGGCACAGTGGAATGCTTGAATGCTTCGATTTGGGCAAAGACACAGTAGTCGTTATCCGACTTCTTCGCTCCAGTTCTCCAGCGTCTTCTTCACCAACGCCATGAACTGATCCGCGACGGCGCCGTCGATGAGGCGATGATCGTACCCAAGAGTCAGGTGGACCAGCGACCGGATGGCGATCGAATCGTTGCCCTGATCGTCTGTAACGACGACGGGCGCCTTGGCAATCCCTCCTACTCCCAGGATGGCGGAGTTTGGCTGGTTGATGATGGGAAGTCCGAAGACGGCACCGAACTGGCCAGGATTGGTCACAGTAAAAGTCGAACCCTCGACTTCTTCCGGCTTCAGCTTTTTGGAGCGGGCGCGCTCACCAAGATCGGTGATGCCGCGCTGCAGGCCGAGGAAGTTCAGTTCGTCGGCGTTCTTCAGTACCGGCACAATCAAGCCCCAGTCGAGCGCGACGGCAATGCCCACGTTGACGTGGCGGTGATAACGGATGCTCTCCCCTTCGATCGAAGCGTTGACAATGGGGAATTGCTGCAAGGCGATGATGACTGCACGAACAAAGAACGGCATGAAGGTCAGGCGGGCTCCGTGACGCTGCTCGAATGCAGATTTGGTTTTATTGCGCAGTTGCACGATGCGGGTGATGTCCACCTCGAACATGGCGTGGACATGAGCGCTGGTGCGGCGCGATTCGATCATGCGCTGGGCGATGATCTTGCGCATCTGAGTCATGGGCACGAGATCACCGGGAATGGCAACGGGCCCCGGCGCAGGGGCTGGTCTGGCTGAGGGAACCGATGGCGCAATCGCGGGCGCAGTGGAAGCTGTGGATGCCGCCGCAGTCGCGGAGGGCTGGCTCTTCTCCAGGAAGGCCATGATGTCCTGCTTAGTGATGCGGCCACCGAGGCCGCTGCCCGTTACTTGGGAAAGATTCACATTGTTCTCGCGGGCAATTTTGCGGACCAGCGGCGAGGAGCGGGCGTGGTCCTCCTCCTCGTGAGGAAACTGAATTACTTCCTTGCGTTCGGGCGCAGGCGGGGCTTTGGTTGGGGCGGCTACCTCCTTTTTTTCTGGTTTTTCTGACGATGGAGCCGGCTGCGCTACGGATGCTGGCTTGGCGGGTGCCGCCGCTTCGCCGTCAGCGGCAATGGTGCCGACCACGGTGTTCACCTGCACGGTGGAACCTTCAGCAACCTTAATGTCCTGCAGGACGCCCGAGGCGGGCGCGGGGATTTCAGCGTCGACTTTATCGGTGGAGATTTCAAATAGGGGCTCATCGCGCTGCACTTTGTCGCCCGGCTTCTTCAGCCACTTAGTAATGGTCCCTTCGAAGATTGATTCGCCCATCTGAGGCATGACGATTTCGGTCGGCATAATTTCCTTCCCCGCGCCCAGTGAAGAATTCGGGGGCAGACGCAACCCAAGATTATATATAACGAAGAGTAACGCTGGCGACGGCCGGGGATCTCAGTCCTTGTGCTCCTTCCCGCCTTCCGAGTTCGCGGCTGGCGGTGCTACTCCAAACGATTTTTTCCAATAGTCCTGCACCGCCGGAGGCAACTTTTCGATGCGGGCGATGAAGGCCGTCACTTTCCACATATCCTGTTCCGTCAATGCTTTGTTCCACGCCGGCATGCCGGTATAACGGATGCCGGTGCGAACCGCGTGATAAATATGCCACTCCGGATCGTCCATCGGCTCGAGGATAATTTGCGGCGGCGGCGGGTAAAGGGACTTCTCCAGCAGACCGGGTTTGTTGTCGAGCGTGCCATGACAGACGGAGCAGTTCATGGTGTAAATCTTCATGCCCTCGATAAGATTTTCGTCGGTGGGCGGCACGGGATTGGTCAGGCGAGGGGCGTGGCGCTCCATTGAGGCATCCAAGGCGGTATTGGCAAGGCGGGTCTCAATCCGGGGTGGAGTCGAGTCAGCGTTGGTAGGCACGAAACCAAGCAAGGCGAAAACCAACCCGCCCACAATAAGGACCAACAGAGTGATGATGACTCCGAGAATGAAATTGCGCATTCCTCCTCCGATGTCAGTTTTTCCCCCGAAACACAGTTACCGACTAATCTATCTGCGCCGGGTGGCCGAGGATGGCAAGCGCATCCTGGACGTCTGATTCTCGCACCTGCAGTTTTATCCCACCGAGTATATGCGAATGCCAGCCTCCAATACGAAGCATGTTCTCATCTTGAGCAAAGCATTCGATGTCGGCTGATTCGAGCCGGGCACGTGCCAGCAAGAATTCAGGCTGGCTGTGAAAGGTGGCGACGGTAATGAGGGCTTCGTGCACTATCGACTCTTTGTTTCTCACCGGGTGAAGTCGAGACTTTGTCTCGGCTGGAGGAGTGCGCCGCCCGTCCCAACAACCCGCCATCGATCTTCAATAGGCCGCCAGCCGCCGAGCTTCCCGGACTACATCGCTCACCTTGGGAAGAAAATATTCTTCCTGCGGGGGGGAGAATGGAACGGGAGAATCTTGCGCCGTGATGCGGACAATCGGGCCGTCAAGATCGTCGAACGCCTCTTCGTTGATGATGGCAGCGAGTTCCCCGGCGATGCCTCCGGTGCGGACGTCTTCATGCAGCAGGATAACTTTGTTGGTCTTGCGCACGGTCGTGGCGATAGCCTCGCGGTCCAGCGGGGCCAAAGTTCGCAGATCCAGGATTTCCAGTTCAATTCCATCCTTAGCGAGGATTTCAGCGGCTTCGAGCGCGGTGTAGACCATGGCGGCGTATGTGATCATACTAAGATCGCGGCCTTCGCGGGCGAGACGAGCTTTGCCGAGGGGCACGATGTAGTCTTCAGCCGGGACTCCTTCTTTGATACGACGGTAAAGGTATTTGTGCTCAAAGAAGATGACAGGATTGTTGTCGCGGATGGAGGCCTTGATGAGGCCTTTGGCATCGTAGGCGCTCGCAGGGCAGACGACCTTCAAGCCGGGAGCGTGGACGAACCACATCTCGGGGTTTTGCGAATGGAACGGGCCACCGTGAACGTTGCCGCCGCTAGGTCCCCGGATGACAAGCGGGGCGGGCGCGCCCCAACGGTAGTGGGCCTTGGCGACCATATTGACGATCTGATTGAAGGCGCAGCCGATGAAGTCCATGAATTGGAATTCGGCGACGGGACGCATTCCAGTGAGGGAGGCGCCAAAAGCTGCGCCCACTATGGCGGACTCCGCGATGGGAGTGTCGATGACGCGCTCCGGACCGAAGCGGTTGATAAGGCCATCCGTGACCTTAAACGCGCCGCCGTAGATGCCGATGTCCTCGCCGAGGCAGAAGACGGTGGGGTCGCGCTCCATTTCCTCCCAGATTCCCTGGCGGATGGCTTCGAGATAGGTCAATTGGGGCATGGGATTATGACGTATTTGTGCTATAGTACATATTGTACAGAGTTCCAAAACGGTACAATACGATGGCGCGGAAACTGACAACCAGCTCTGCCCGCAGCGAGTTCGCTGACATCTTGAATCGGGCGGCCTACGCGGGCGAACGGATTATTTTACACCGGCACAAGAAGCCCGTGGCTGCCGTCGTTCCTTTAGAGGACTTGGAAACACTGGAGCGAATGGAGGATAGCATGGACCTCGATGAAGTCCGCAAGCGACTGAACGATCCGACGATCCCGTGGTCGAAAATTAAGAAAGAACTTGGGTTGTAGCCTGTCTGTCAACGATACGGTACAAGGTTGAGTTTACGGCGTCGGCGCTTCAGGAATTCCAAGCGCTCGACCGCCAAGTCCAGCGTCGCATTTCGACGAAGATTTCGGAACTGTCTGAAAATCCTTTTCCGGCCGGCGTTAAGAAATTCCACGGGGAGGCCAATCACTGGCGGCTTCGCATCGGCGATTACCGGGTCATTTACCGAGTCGAGAAACATCGAGTTGTGATCGTCGTGGTGCCAATTGAACATCGGCGGGAAGTTTACCGGTAGGGAATGCCTTCGCTTGCGCTCGGCATGACAGAGAATAGGAGCATAGGTGGGTGGTTTTCGTATGTGACGGACATCACTTCAAATGTACTTCCGCTTCTTTGAGTTTTTGCCCAACGGAACTCTTCTTGGCTTTTGGGATTGCATACTTGGGTTGGATGTTATGGCAGCCATCTTCGCAATAGACGCCACCTGCGGCGGACTCAGGCTCGGGCATCGGAGAAGCTACAGCGAAGGTGCGGTCGGCTTCGAGCTCTTGATCAACACCCGTGATCAGTTCCCGGTTCTCAGCAGGACTCAGCCATTTCCTCTTCAGCAAATAATCCTCAAACCGGGCGATGGGATCGCGCTTGCGCCAGTAGTCGAATAGCAGCTTGGGAACGTATTCGGCAGCGTCGTGGATGGCGTGGCCTTTCATACGCATCATTTTGGCTTCGATGAGCGTGGGACCCTGGTCCCCACGCGCACGTTCACAAGCTTCGTGGGCGGCGTCGTAAACCTGGCAGGCGTCGGTGCCGTCCACGATCACGCCAGGGATGCCGTGAGCGATAGCGCGCTCAGCGAGATCTTTCACGTGAAACTGCATGTCGGCGGGTGTGGAGTATGCCCAGAGATTGTTCTCAACCAAGAGTACCAGGCCGAGGTTTTGCACCGCAGCGAAGTTGATGCCTTCATAAGTGACGCCGGTAGATTGTCCGCCGTCCCCGATGTAGGTCATGACTGCGATATTGCGTCCCTGGAGACGCGCACCCAGCGCCACGCCAGCGAGCACAGGGATGAGATCACCCAAAGTGGAAATGGGCGCGACCACGTTGCGCTCGTGGATGTCACCGAAATGCGATGACGCGTCGCGGCCCTTGGTGGGTGAGCCGGCCTTAGCCATATATTGCATCATGATGTCGCGGGGGGAGAAACCGCGGACCAGGAGAGAGCCCTGGTTGCGAATCATGGGAGCCAGCCAGTCGTCTTTATGAAGCGCGTATGCGGAGGCGCAGGAGCAGGCTTCCTGACCAAGGCCGAAATACACGCCACCGACAACCTTGCCCTGCTTATAGAGATTCTCGAGCGCGGTCTCCATTTTGCGATTGAGGAGCATCCAGCGATAGATCTCGATACATTGTTTCTGATTGAGATATTTCGATTCGCGGATGGGCGGCACCGGCGCGGAGAGATCCCCTTCGACTTCGTAGCGGACTTCGTCGCCTTTGCGAACCTGACGGATAGTGAAAGTCGGCTTTTCCAGGCGGTAATCGGGGATGGAATAGGTGCGCTGGTGCGATGTAGGACGTCGACCGCCGTTGGGGCTGGGCTTGCTCGTGGTTTTCTTCTTGGGCATTTGCCGTTCTCAATGCTAACGCGGAGGACTGGTTTTTGTCGCCCTTGAAGGTGCTCTCTCGCCGCGTTCCCGCTTTCGCGGGCGAGGGCAGGCCCGCGCCGCACGAGCCTTACGCCCAGAAGGTATCTTCTTCTTTGTGCAGCTTGCGCAGTTCGTCGGGAGGCTTCATGGGCACGCCTACAGGCTCGCCCAGAAGCGCATCCAGAGCCGCCAACCAGAGGATTTGGCTTTGAAACACTACGCCAAAGTTGCGTGACACGGAGTGGGCTGCATCCTGCAACGGAATCGCTTTATCCAGTTCTTTCGCCATGGAAGAGACCGGCTTCGCGGTGATTCCGCAGGGAATGATGAGGTCGAAAAAGCTGAGGTCGGGATTCACGTTGAGAGCAAAACCGTGGGAAGTAACGCCGCGGGAGATGTGAACACCGATGGCGGCGATTTTCGATTCGCGCGAAAACTCAAGCTCCCTCGACTGCGGAGGACGATTCGCAAGCGGATCTTCCTGCCTCGCTCGGGATGACAAGGGGTTAAGATCCGTCCAAACACCGGTCAGTCCGGGAATGCGCATAGTCGGAATGCCGAAGTCAGAGCAGGTGCGGATGAGGACTTCTTCCAGGCGGCGAACAAATTCGATCGCGCCGAGGGTTTTTCGCTTGCCGTCTTCAGACGAAAAACCGCGCAGGTCGAAGATGGGATAGCCAACCAGCTGGCCGGGGCCGTGGAAGGTGACATCGCCGCCGCGATCGCATTCGAAGAGCTCGACACCGCGTTCCGAGAGTAGTTCCGACGAGGCAATCACGTTGGCGGCATTGGCGTTGCGGCCGAGGGTGATGACGGGTGAGTGCTCGAGCAGTAGCAGCACGTCGCCGATGCGGCCTTCTTTGCGGAGTTCAACCAGGCGCTGCTGGAGGCGAAGACCAGTCGCGTAATCAATGGTTCCGAGTTGGACGACAGAGATCAAGTTTGGCCTAAGTACGATTGCACAGATCCTTCGCTGCGCTCAGGATGACAAGACTATTCTGTGATAGTCCAGGTGAAATCCGTGACCCCGGTTTTCATGCGTTAATCGCCATCCCATACACACTGTTTGATGCATCCAGCATAGCCTCAGCCAGCGTGGGGTGGGCATGGATCGTCCACATCAAGTCTTCGACCGTGGCTTCAAGTTCCATGGCGACGACCGCCTCGGCGATCAGTTCCGTCGCTTGCGGACCGATAATGTGAACCCCGAGGAACTCACCGTGGTCCGCGTCAGAGACAATCTTAATGAAGCCTTCGTGCTGCCCCACGATGGAGGCGCGCGAGTTGGCAGTGAAGGGGAACTTGCCTACTTTCACGTTATAGCCCGCTTCTTCAGCTTTGGCCTCGGTCAGCCCAACGCTGCCAATTTCCGGATGCGAGTAAGTCGCATTCGGAATATGTTCCGGATTGATCGGCTTACCCGTTTTGCCCGCGATTTTTGTCACAGCCACGATGCCTTCCATGCCTCCTACGTGGGCCAGTTGCGGTGTTCCCAGAACGATGTCGCCGATGGCATAAATGCCAGGTTCGCTCGTCTGCATCCAGCTGTCGGTGACGATAAAGCCGCGGTCGGGCTTGATTTTTGTCCGCTCAAGGCCGATGTTCTCAGTTCGAGGTTTGCGGCCGACCGCGATCAGGATTTTCTCAGCATCGATTTTCTGTTCTTTGCCACCCACGCTGAAGGTAACTGAAATGCCTGACTTCGTCTTCTCGACTTTGTCAACTCTGGCACTGGTGTGGAAGCTGATGCCGCGCTTGCGGTAGACCCGAGCCAGTTCCTTTGATACGTCCTCGTCTTCCACGGGAACAAGCCGCGGCAGCATTTCAAGGATTGTGACCTCAGAGTCAAAAGAACGGAAGATAGAAGCGAACTCCACCCCTACCGCGCCCGCACCCACGATGACCAGCGACTTGGGAATCTCCTTCAAACTGAGGATCTCTATATTCGTGAGGATCCGGTCATCCGGCTCCAGACCAGGAATCATTCGGGCTTCTGAGCCGGTCGACAAGATCAGGTTCTTCGCTTTGACGTGGCTGGCCTTGCCGTCGTGGCTGACTTCGATCGTGTGCACTCCGTTCTGCGCTGGGCCGGTGAGCTTGCCATAGCCTCGGATCGTCTCAACCTTATTCTTACGCATGAGAAATTCGAGGCCTTTGGTGTGCTTGGCCACGATCTTCGATTTGCGCTCCTGGATAGCTGCCCAATTCAGCTTGCGCGAATCTACGCCCTCGATGCCGAATTCCTTCGCGCCCTTCAGGTGGTCCCAGATCTCGGCGTTAAACAAAAGAGCTTTGGTCGGGATGCAACCCACATGCAGGCAAGTGCCGCCGAGCACATTGTCTTTCTCAATGAGCGCCGTTTTCAGACCATATTGGCCGGCACGGATGGCGGCGGTGTATCCGGCTGGGCCGCTGCCAATGATGGCAATGTCGAAGATGGTTTCAGGCAAAGTGGTGCTCCTCAGTCAGATCAGATAATGGTGGGCAAACGGATGATTCTAACAGGCGGGAGGAATGGCCAAACGTGCGAACGCGGGGCAGTGGGCTACTTTGGAATAACTCCCATAGCGGCAAGAAAAGCGGAAAGCCCAGCGACGAAAATTACGACTCGCCCCGCTCTGGTTGTGGGGCGTATTGGGCCACGCCCGTGAAGCCCCCCCCTCGGGTGACGAACGCTCCGATCATGAAGACCACCCCGAGAAATTCTAACAAGATGTTCGTAAAACTGAACCATGCTGTGCGCTTTCCTCCGCCCGCAACGGAACTGCCGAGCTTCGCTCGGCTGGACAGCCGAGGGCGGCTGTCCCCACGCGATCAGGTAAGCAGCTTCGCCGCTTCCCTGGCGTAATAAGTGAGGATGATGCTGGCGCCGGCGCGGCGAATGGAAATCAGCGATTCCATCATGACGCGCTCGCGGTCGATCCAGTTATTGCTGGCGGCGGCTTCGATCATGGCGTATTCGCCGGAGACCTGATACGCCGCCAGAGGCACATCGAAGCGCTCGTGAGCGGCGGCAATCACGTCCAGATACGGCATGGCCGGCTTCACCATGATCATGTCGGCGCCCTCTTCGATGTCGAGCTCGATCTCGCGCATAGCCTCGCGCAGGTTGGCTCCATCCATTTGGTAAGAACGGCGATCGCCGAACTGCGGAGCGGAATCGGCGGCTTCGCGGAAGGGACCATAGAAGCCGGAAGCGAACTTTGCCGCATAAGAAAGGATAGGAGTGTTGGAGAATGCGGCATCGTCAAGCGCCTTGCGGATGGCGGCCACGCGGCCGTCCATCATGTCGGAAGGAGCGATGATGTCCACTCCGGCATGGGCCAACGAGACCGAGGTGCGGGCAAGGAGATCGAGGGTCGCGTCGTTTACGATCTCGTAATCGAATTGCGCAGCCCGGGCGGCGAATGATGCCAACGTCTCGATGGCTTTTTCTTTTTCCTCGCGATTCTTGACGGAGACCACGCTAGCGGTGTTCAAAGCGTCTCTCGCGGCGGCTCCAAGAGACTGCGGCGCCGATCTTGCTTTCACGACTCCGCAGTGCCCATGCGACATATATTCGCAGAGGCAGACGTCACCGATAACAACCAGGCCGGGGACCTCGCGCTTGATGGCGCGGATAGCCTGCTGGACGATGCCGTCTTCCTCCCAGGCGCCACTCGCGACTTCGTCTTTCTTTTCCGGTAGTCCGAACAGGATAATCGCAGGAACGCCGAGGGCATGAGTTTGCCGCGCTTCGTTTACGGCTTCGTCCACTGAGAGATTGAACACCCCGGGCATGGAACGAACTTCTTTGCGCACACCCTCGCCGGGACAAACGAAAAGGGGATAAACCAGGGCGTCTGGCGTCAGCCGGGTCTCGCGCACCAGCGAGCGCAGTGACTCGCTACGGCGCAGGCGGCGAAGACGTGTGGTGGGAAAGGCCATGGCTAAGGACCGTACACTTACCCGTTCTACAAGGCCGATTCTAGCAGAGACTATGCATCTCGTAGGCGTGTCAATCAAGTGCGGACGAGCTTCGCTGGATGCCGGAATTTTCCTGTTTGATGGTCCTCAGGGCCCAGGCCATGCGGGGAGTGTTGTGGGCGATGCCGACGCGGCCGCGAGCATCGAGCAGAATCATTCCGCCATGGCCGTTGAGGCGGGCTTCCAAATAGTTAACTGCTTCCGCGGCCACCCACTCCGGCAAACTGCCGGAGGCCACGCGGTCGGCTGCCCACTTGGCGAGCACCAGCTTCATGATGGGTTCTCCCCATCCGGTGGTGGAAGCGGCGGCTGTGCGGTTGTCCGCGTAACAGCCACATCCGATGAGAGACGAATCACCCAGACGACCGGGAGCCTTGTTGAGCGTGCCCCCGGTCGAAGTGGCGGCGGCGATATTGCCGTCACGGTCGAGCGCGACCGCGCCAACGGTATCGTGCGAAATGGCGGGAGCGAAGAGATCGACGTTCTGCTCGGCGGCGCGCGTCTGAAATTCGCGCAGACGCTCGACCTCGCGAGGAATGATCAGGTCTTCGTTCTTGCATAGCGCGATACCGTGCTCGGCGGCGAAGCGTTCCGCGCCTTCGGCCACAAAGTACACATGCGGACTGTCGCTGAGAATCTTGCGCGCGGTGCGGACAGGATTACGAAGACGCTCCACGCAGCCCACGCCTCCGGCGCGCAGGGTCGCTCCGTCCATGATGAGCGCGTCGAGCTGGACTTTGCCCTCGCGATTGAGGAAGCTGCCGCGGCCGGCGTCAAAGGTCTCGTCGTCTTCCATAATGACGACGGCCTCCTCAACCGCGTCCAGCGCGGTGCCGCCACGGTTCAGGACGCGCCAGCCCGCGGCCATGGCGTTGCGCACGCCGTTGAGATGCGCCTCGACCATGTCATCAGGAATGGCCCAGGCGCCGCCGTGGACGACAAGAACAGGATCGATCGGCAAAGAGTCCTCGGAAGAATGACGGGATAGGATAGCAGAGGCCTTACAGGTCGCGTGGGCCGGAGCTGAGAGGGACGTCGGCGGAAGCTTCGCTGAGCAGTTGGGTGAGATCCAGTGGGCGGGTGAACATGGCCAACTTCCCATCAGGCGTGCGCGGCCAGTGATCTTTGGGTTTGTCGCAGTAGAGTTCTACTCCGTTGTCATCCGGATCGCGCAGGTAGATCGACTGGCTCACTCCGTGGTCGGCTGCTCCTTCCAGGGGAAAATGCGCGTGCAAGACCCGCCGCAGGGCGTCCGCCAGCGTGGTGCGGGTGGGGTAGAGGATGGCCGTGTGATAAAGCCCGGTCGAGCCGGGCGGCGGCGGAGATCCTCCCAGACTCTCCCAGGTGTTGAGGGCGATGTGGTGGTGATAGCCTCCGGCGGAGAGGAAGGCGGCGCTGTCGCCCAAGCGTTGGGTCACTTCCAGGCCCAGCACGCCCGCGTAAAAAGACAGCGCGCGTTCCAGGTCAGCGACTTTCAGGTGCACGTGTCCGATGTGGACGCGGGGATCGGCGGTGTAGTGTGCGTCTTTGTGCGTGCTGGATTTCGCTGACATCACGGGCCGGAGTTAGATTGTGCAGAGGAATGAGGGTGGGAGTCAATTCGGGGAAGAGCTGTCCAAGCAAAACACCAAGGTCCCCTTCGACTTCGCTCAGGGCAGGCTCTCGACTACGCATCACGATTCGCAAAGCGAATCGACATGCTCCGCTCGGGATGACAAGACTTTGGAGCTGTGGCGCACGAGCGGGACGCTCGCGCCTACATCACTTCTACGCCGCTTGGCTGGCTTTGGCGGCGGCGCGGTCGACGGGAGCGGTGCGAGTGTAGGTGTAACGAATGCGGTGGATCACAGTAATGGTGGAGAGCACGGCAATCACCCAGAGGACTGGCGCCATCACATTGAACAGAGCTCCGATGATGACCAGGACCAGGCGCTCCGGTCGCTCCATGAAGCCGACGCGACAGGATCCGATGAGGGATTCGGCGCGGGCGCGAGTGTAGCTGACCATGATGGCACTGACCATCACAAAGGCGGTGAGGACGACGTAAAAGAAACGGTCACCGCGGGCATAGTACACCAGCAAGCCGAAGAACTGGGAAGCGTCGCTGTAGCGGTCAATTACGGAATCGAAGAAACCGCCGAAACGAGTAACCTGATTATTAGCTCGGGCCACGCGTCCATCCACCAGGTCGAAGAATCCGGAGCCGATGATGACCAGCGCCGCGTAGCGGAACATGCGCGCCTGGTTGCTGCCGTTAGCGTATCCGAAAAGGAACGCAGCGATGGTGTTCACAACCAGCCCCAGAAACGTGAGCACGTTGGGATTGATGCGGGCCAGAGCGAGCCAGCGGACGATGGCATCGAGAAGAACGCCGCAACCGCGACCGAAAGCGCTGGTCCAAGTCATGTAATTCCCGTCATGTAATCCCCGTCATTCGGCAGGGGCCTGGTCGTGGATGGTGGTCAGCTTTAGAACTTCCATTTCCCGCTTACCGTTGGGCGTGACCACAGTGGCAGTGTCGCCCACCTTTTTGTTGAGCAGAGCGCGGCCGATGGGTGAGCTGGTGGAAATCTTGCCGGCGGTCACGTCCGATTCTTCGCTGGTTACCAGCTTGTACTCAACTTCCTCATTCTTAGTATTGTCAAAGATGCGGACGGTGGAACCTAGACCAACCTTATCTTTGGGAATATTATCCATATTGATAAGGGATAGGTCGGCTAACCGACGACCCAACTGCCGCAACCGCGCCTTAACAAACTCCTGGCGCTGTTTCGCCATGTGATACTCGGCGTTTTCGCTGAGATCCCCCAGAGCTACGGCTTTTTTGAGCTCCCTGGGAAGCTCGTAGCTTAACTCGCGCTCCAGGGTATTGATCTCTTCCTGGAGCTTTCTCTTGATTTGCTCGGTCATTGTGCCCACAGAATTATAAACCTAACGCCGGAGTCAGATTGTGGCCCACGCCGATCTCAGACCGAACACGGCTTCCTGTCGCTGGTATGCGCATACGCCCGAGGGCAGGCCGATCGTTGAATGTCAGCCGGGCTATGTCATTCGCTTTCAGCTTGATACGAGGTCGAAAGTCGGGAGGATCGACCCGCAGGCCTCGAGCAGCGGCTTCCAAATTGCCTTTGTGCCCCGGTTTGGGATAAAATGAAAGGGTGTCGTTTCCCTTCCGCTTTGTACTCGTGGGTGTCCCTTCATGATCACTGCCGACGGTAATTTCCACATTGGTGACAAAGTCGTTTATCCCAATCATGGCGTAGGAATTATTGAGCAGATCAGCAGCCGGACTATCGGCGAAAGTGTGGAAAAGTTCTACCTGCTCAAGATCAAGGCCAGCAGCCTGAAAGTGATGGTGCCGTTTCATAACGTGGGAACGGTGGGATTACGGCGGGTGGTAAAGAACGGCGAAATTCAGAAAATCGTTGATTTTCTTACAGTTGGCGAGTGTGACAACAACGCCGATTGGAAATACCGCTTCAAGGAGAATTCGGAGCGGATGCGCACCGGCTCCCTGTTAGAAGTGGCTGCCGTTCTCAAGGGTCTACTCCTGTTAACTCAGACGAAACCGCTCTCCTTCCGCGAAAAGAAGATGCTCGAACGGGCCCGCTACTTACTGGTCAGCGAACTGGCCATGGCCAAGAATTGCGACGAAGCCGTGATTGAGGAAATGCTGTCCGCGGCTTTATCCAAGAGCAAGCTGCGGTTCCCAGAAGCGTCGGAGTTTGAAGCGTAAAATCGGACTTCAGACCTCGGACTTCAGGCTTCAGGCTTCAGACCTCGGACTTCCGACTTCGTGCCTCAGGGTTTCAAGCCGCAGTGTCCCCGACTGGAGCCTTCAGGGATTGGATAAGAGCGTTCAGCATGCGACCTAAGTGCATCGAAGCCTCCAACAACTGTTGCGATGGCGCTGGGTCAAGGTACGCCAGCCGCTGGTAGTGGTGCAGTTTGAAATCCACAGGAATATGTCAATTTGACATACTGTGAGAAACTGCGGGCATGGCAAAAAAGAAAGGCGGGCGTAAACCGCCGTCCCCGACGCACAACGTTGTGTCCCCATCGGTTCGCAAGATGGCCGAAGGTACGAGGAAGGCCAAGCGACAGCCCCGCGAGGATTTCAGCCAAGCTGCTGCCCGGATCGTCAAAGAGGCTACTGAGAAGGATTAGATATTCTATTCGTTGGCATGTACAGCGTCATTTGCACGGGCGTTCTCCCATACATTTCCGCCATCTTGTCCCGCAGTTCGCGCATTCCGTGACATGTTTTCGCAACCCCGATAAGCGTGTAGATGTGCTGAGTTAACTTCCTAAGCCCATATTGGTCGTTCAGCCATTGATGCCAATTCCTTCCGTGCTGAGGCTGAGGCTTGTTGTCTTTTAGCCACTTGCACACATCAGCATCAAGATAGGTGTACACCAGCTCCGTAACCAGATGGCCCCAATATTTCGGCCTTTGAGTGACTGAACCTTTCCAATTCGTCAGGCGTCCAAACTCCTGCCACAGTTCGTCAGGGAAGGTCTTTTCCCAATCGCGCATTTCCTCTGCTAGATAGGCCTTGAGTTTTACGCGCAAGGCGTCGGCAGCGCGGTCGTATTGGTAGCCAGTAGCTTCATCAATGAGGGCTATCAGTCCGACTTTGGCGCACGATGCAAGAAACATGCTGGCCTTAATTGCGATTTCTCGCTGGCGATCCGTCTCTAGAACTCCATCGCTCAAAGCGCGAACGTAGGCGCGGCAAATCTCCAGGAACGTCTCCGCCGAGTATCCATACACTCTCTTGTTGACCACTTCTTTCAAGTCAAACTCAATCGTCAGCCCGGGGAGGTCTGGCGGGATGTACTTGCGTAGCGATTCGACGTTCAAGTAGCTCTCTATATTCCCGCCGCCCTTGCGGTCGGTTAGGATGCCCGTCGCTCCCGTTCTGCTTATCACTCGCATTTCATTGTCGAGCACATAAACCGGAAGCTCTGCGTCTCCTATAGGCATCGCACCCCAATATTTGGCCTCTGGGATTCGCGGCTTGTCGGACATCACGATTGGAGCGTAAGCGGAAGACTCCATAAAATCAGCAGCGGAAAGTTCAACTCCATTTTCTCTCGCTAGTCGCAGCAATTCAGACTGCCACTTGGCGGGAATCCGCCCCGTTTTTCCCCAATGTTGTACCGTGGTTTGGCCCTTCCCAAGAAGCGAAGCCAAGGCCGACTGCCCGCCAAATCTCTGAATAATTCTCTGTGCCGGGTTCATTTTCCCTCTCGATTATCTTTTCACTGTATCAAAATAGTTGTTTATTTGCAATAGTTATTTTGGTATACGTATCAATATATTCGCAGCCCGGGGAAGGACACTTATGAACCGCCTGGCAGCCGACAAAAGGACGCAAGTGATTGCAGCCCTAGTAGAAGGAAGCTCCATCAACGCGACCTGTCGCATGACCGGAGTTGCAAAGCATACCGTCCTGAAACTCCTTAAAGACTTAGGCTGCGCCGCTGCCAGTTACCACGATGCAAACGTCCGCAATCTCCGCGTGCGCCGTCTGCAATGCGATGAAATCTGGGCTTTCGTCGGCGCGAAGATGAAGAACACGAGCGCGGAAAAGATTGAGCAGGGATGGGGTGACGTTTGGACGTGGACTGCGATTGACGCCGATACGAAACTAATCGTGTCTTACACGCTCGGGCAGCGCGGCGCGGAAACAGCTAACGAATTCATGCAGGACGTTGCTAAGCGGGTGAGCACCCGAATCCAGCTAACGACCGATGGCCACAGAGTCTATGCAGACGCGGTAGAAGGCGCATTCGGCGCGGATATTGACTACGCAATGCTGGTCAAGCTTTACGGCGCATCGAACGACAGCCCAGAGTCACGCTACAGTCCCGCAACCTGCATCGGATGCCGCACGGGAGTGCTGGCGGGAAGCCCTGATCCTGAGCACATCTCTACGTCGTTTGTAGAGCGCCAGAATCTTTCGATGCGGATGGGGATGCGGCGCTTCACTCGCCTGACCAACGGATTCAGCAAGAAGCTGGAGAACCACGGTCATGCGGTAGCGCTGTATTTCATGCACTACAACTTTTGTCGCGTGCACAAGACGCTACGTGTGACATCTGCGATGGAAGCGGGTTTGACTGATCATGTTTGGACAGTTGAGGAGCTGGTTTCACTCTTGCATCCACAGGTTGGAGACTGCCGCCCTCCTCATTTGGCTGGTCAGGCCATAAATTTCCGTCTTCGGAAAATCACAAGTCTGCTTGTATACCTCAACTACCAATTCCATCGCCTGCTGCCACACTCTGAGATCTCGGTATGAAGCACCCATGCCGATTGCTCCTTCCACTCAGCGCCATTCTTCTCGCCTTAGCCAGATCCCTGCAAGTGCACCCGTCACACGCAGGCACGATAAGTTAAGGGTGGCCTGTTGGCAGAGGTCTGAGGTCTGAAGTCTGAAGTCTGAGGTCTGACGTCTGAAGTCTGAAGCCGCCTTCACTCTCCCAGCCAGACGGCGTAAGGCTTGAGCGACTGTACGTGATCGAAGATGATTTTCATCGCTGCGGTGATGGGTATGGCGAGGACCAGACCCATTGCGCCCCATAACCATCCCCAGACAAGCAGGGCCATGGTCACGGCCAGCGGGTTCAGTTGCAGGCGATTACCGAGGAATTTCGGGTAAAGCACGTTCAGTGAGAATACGTGCAGTCCCACCACCGTTACGATGATTAGAACAACGTCCGCAGAGTCGATATGTCCGATGCCGGCAAAAAGAGGAGCGGCAATCGCTAGCAAGACTCCTAGATAGGGGATGAGGCTCAAAAAGCCGCTGATGAAGCCGACGAAATAGAAAAATGGAAAGTGAAGAATGCCAAATATGGCCGTACTTGCCACGGCCATAAATAAGCCGATCAACAGGTTTCCGACCATGAAGGTACGAATCATGGCTGAAATCAACCCTAGGGTGACATACGCAGTATGCCGGTTCTGCATGGGAAACAGCATGACCGTAGCCGAACGCAGGTGATGTTGCCAGGTCAGCATAAAGTAGACCAGAAAGGGCACAAAAGACGCGGCCAGCAGAGTCTGACCGAACGACCCGAAACCCCGAGTGAGAATTTCGGTCCAGTTGGTGCCGGCTCGGACAGTGCCGGGCTGATTGCCCGGCCTGCCCGGGTTCAAACTATCCAGCGTTTCTACTTGCTGGCGGAAGCGCTCGATTACCTCCCGAGCTCTGCTGGTGTATTTAGATACATCCTGCAGAAACGTAACGGCCTGGTTCGATGAATAGTAGACGAGGCCAGCTACCAAAGTGACCAACAAAAGTACGACGATGGCCGCGGCCAGGCCTCGGGGAAGCGGGAGACGAATCAGCAGATCCATCAGTGGCGCCAAAATGAATGCAAGCAACACTGCCACCAATATCACCGCAAGCACCAGTTCTGCCCAATAGCAAATGCCGAGGATGGTCGCCACTCCGAGTGCAGTAAACGCCCAGTGTGGCTTCTGCGCTTTGGAGGGAGAGACGGCCACTTCCGCTGGCAGAGTCGGTAGCTCCTGTGCCTCGTCGATGGCCATTCGCATATCGTAGCCCAATTCCGGAATTCTCCAGCAGACATATAATTCTCAGGTGGATTCTGATGCTGCTGATTCCGCCAAAATAGAGCGCCGCCCGCGGGTCCTAGGCCTCGATGTGGGCTCGAAGACGATCGGGCTGGCCGTGTCCGACCCGCTCGGCATCACGGCGCAGGGGCTGCAAACCATCCGACGGCAGAACAAACGTCTCGACTTTAGACAATTGGAAAAGCTGATAGGGGAGTATGAAGTCGCCGAGATCGTGGTCGGCTATCCGCTGCGCATGAGCGGGGCTGAGGGCACCCAGGCTGAGAAAATGCAAGTGTTTGCGGAGGAGCTGCGACGGCGCTTCAAGCTGCCCGTCCACCTCTGGGATGAACGTCTGACATCGGCCCAGGCCAACCGCCTGTTGCGCGATTCCGAAATGTCCATCAAGCGGCGAGGCGAGGTTGTGGACCAGATGGCGGCGGTGCTGATTCTGCAAAACTGGATGGATACGCGGGCGACAGAACTGGGGCGCTAAGAGGCTAGAGACGGCCAATCCATTCCGGGATCGGTTCCAGAGTCCAACGACCAACGGCTAGCGACGCGTAACTTCCCTTCATCTAAACTGTTTCAAGCTTGCGCACCTTCTTCCTATTTCTAGTCCTTGCCATCGTCGGAGTTGGCGGATGGCTGGCGTGGGCACTGTGGGCACCGGTGACGCCCGAAGGGCAGAAGTTTGTCATGTTACGCCAAGGGTACTCAACCCGGCGGATCGCCAGAGAGCTGAAATCGGCAGGAGTAATTCGCAACGCCGAGTCTTTTGTTCTCTGGCACTACTTACACCGCAAACGTTCGCTGAAAGCCGGCGAATATCTGTTCGACAAGAGTGCGAACGCTCTCGAGGTCCATGACCGGCTGGCGCGCGGCGATATTTATGTCCACACCGTCGTGATTCCCGAGGGCTACACCATCTTCGACATTGCGCAAGCGATCCAGGACGCGGGTCTGGGATCGAGCCAGGAGTTCTTGAACGTGGCGATGTCTGATACTGCGTTGATTGCCGACCTTGCTCCGCAGGCGAAGACGTTGGAGGGCTATCTCTTTCCCAATACTTATGAATTCACTCGAACGCAGGATATGCAGGAGATGGCGGCGGCGATGGTGAAACAATTCCGGCAAGTGGCGCACGAGATCGGATTACCTTTTGACTTACAGAAAACAGTCACCATGGCTTCGATCGTCGAGAAGGAGACCGCCGTGCCTGACGAGCGCCCCTTGGTGGCCAGCGTTTATTACAACCGGCTGGCGAAGAATATCCCACTGCAGGCTGATCCCAGCGTGATCTATGGCGAACTGCTGCAAGGAGCATACAGTGGCGCGCTGCACCACCAAGATATGCAGTTCCACTCCGCTTACAACACCTACCTTCATCCCGGACTCCCGCCCGGGCCGATCGGCAATCCCGGCAAGTCATCGCTCGAGGCTGCACTACATCCCGCAACCACTGATTATTATTATTTTGTCAGCGATGGCAACGGACATCACAAGTTTGCTCACAGCTTGGAAGAGCACAATCGCAACGTTGGAGTTCTGCGGCATGTGATGCAGCGGAAATAGCTCGGCCATCCTATCTCCTCGGGTTTTTGGACTGCTCTGTGTTCGCTATCTGACCCTCGCAACCCCCGCAAACCGCCGCGCCTGTATACTTACTGGATATCTGGATGAGACAGTTTTCCCGCTATCGGGCCCTGGCTGTACTTACCCTCGTTTTCCCGCTGACTGGGTGCTTGTTCCGTTCTCGCAAGGTGGAGCGCCAGGTGAGCACGGCGCCGCTAAAGTCCGCCACCCAGGCGGAACTGATCGAATATATCAACAGCCAGGCCGCTAAGGTCCACTCCATGCAGGCGACAGTGGACATCGACGCTTCGGTAGGAGGGGTCAAAAAGGGGAGAGTCACCGATTATCAGGAGATTCGTGGTTATGTGCTGGCGCGCAAGCCGGCCATGCTTCGCATGATTGGGCTGCTGCCCATCGTGCGCAATCAGGCGTTCGACATGGTGAGCGACGGACTCTACTTCAAACTCTGGATCCCGCCCAAGAACCGTTTCATCATTGGACGCAATGACATTGAAACACACACGACGGGCCAACCCCTGGAGAGCCTGCGGCCGCAGCAAATCTATGACGCTCTGTTGCTGCGGGAGGTCGATTCGCAGAACGAAATCGCGGTTGTTGAAAATAGCTTTGAGATTGTGACCGACGCCAAGAAACACCAGGTAGAACAAGCTGATTACGAACTTGATGTCATTCGCAAAGGCGAGCACGGATGGTATCTGGAGCGGAAAATCATTTTCAGCCGAACCGACCTGCTGCCCCATCGCCAATATGCCTATGATCAGAACGGAGATCTAGTCACCGACACACGTTATGAGGACTATAAAAATTACAACGGTGCGGACTTTCCATCGCAGATCGGAATCTGGTTTCCCCAGCAGGAGTACGACATCACGCTGACCATCGTGAAGCTGCAGCTAAACGAGCCTCTCCCGGACGATAAATTTGCGCTGGAGGAACCGCCCGGGGCGCAAGTGGTGCATTTGGACCAACCACAAAGGGCCGCCTCTCCCGTGCCAGCGACGGGAAGGAAAAGGTAAACCAGCAATAGCATTTTGTTCTCTGCCGAGATACGGCTTGAGTGCCAATTCCTAGTCGATGATGAACAAAATGATTGTCGCGAACCTGGTGCATCGACCGATCCGGTCGGTAATCAGTATTGTGGCCATCGCTTTGGAAGTTACCCTCATCCTGCTGATCGTTGGGCTGTCGCTGGGAATGCTGAGCGATTCGCGACAACGACAGGCAGGCATCGGTGCTGACGTCATCGTTCTGCCTCCGGGCTCTTCCGCTATTGTTTCGATCACCGGAGCGCCCGCGCCGATCAAGGTGGCGGATATTCTTGCCAAGCTGCCGCACGTGGAGAAGGTTTCGCCGGTTCTCATGCAAGTGTCGACCTCCGGAACGTTGGAGGCAATCTACGGCATTGACCTTCCGAGCTATGAGACGCTGGGCGGGCCTTTTACATACATTCATGGCGGGCGTTTTCAGGGGCCGTATGATGCGCTGGCAGACGACTATTTTGCGCAGTCGAAGCATGTAAAGGTCGGGGATACCATTGAAATTCTGAATCAGAACTTCAGGGTCGCCGGCATCGTGGCCCACGGCAAGGGCGCTCGCAAGTTCGTGCCCATCACCACGCTGCAGGATCTGGTAGGAGCGCAGGGGAAAGCTTCGGCTTTTTATCTCAAGCTCGACGATCCCAACAACGCTGACGCGGTTGTGAACGAAATCAAAAACGTCCCGGGCATGAGCACCTACGTTGTGCGCTCGATGCGTGAGTACCTCTCAATGATGACTCCGAGCACCTACCCCGGATTGAGGACCTTCATCAACGTGGTCGTCGGCATTTCCGTGACGATTGGCTTCATCGTAATCTTCCAGGCCATGTACACGGCAGTGATGGAGCGCACCCGCGAGATTGGGATATTGAAGTCGATGGGCGCTTCAAAGTTCTATATCGTAAACGTGATCCTGCGGGAGACCGTGTTGCTGGCGGTCGGTGGGATCATCGTGGGAATTCTGTTCAGCCTGGTGGCGCGCACCGGTATTCATCAGCGCCTGCCAACGTTGCCGGTGGTTGTCACTGGTGGCTGGATTCTGCGGGCCACGGTCATCGCCATTGTCGGCGCCATTGCGGGGGCGCTGTATCCGGCTTTCAAAGCAGCGCAGAAGGACCCGATTGACGCGTTGGCGTACGAATAAGCTTCGCCAGTAATCCCCGTTTCACTCACCTACATCCTAGAACATGTTCAACTGGACAGAGGTAGGTTAGGAGCGGACAATTGAGCTTATGGAACTGCGGTCCTGCGGGCGTTTGATGAAATGTGGCCTCCGTGAGTCAGCCTCCGTTTTAATGATCCTGACGGGCGTCTGCTTCGCACCTACGCTTGTGTGGACACAAACCACGAATTCCCAGGCAAGCGATACCAGCAAGTCTTGGAGCGCTACGACCGAACAGCGGGGGTCTGGGAACACGAACCCGACCCGGACCGCAGAAAGCCACACGGAAGCCAACGGCCGCACCGTGGACAAACAAGCTGTCGAGCGGATCGGGCCAGATGGGCGATATGAACCCTACCTTGATATTGAGAAAGAGTCGGTCAAAGTAGATGCGTCGACAATTCGTGTCACCCAGCGCACCTTCGGCAGGGATTCCGAGGGGAACAGAGTGCTGACTCAAGTGACCGAAGAAGAGAAGCGTACATCGCAGGGCGGCGACGTGAAGAGCGTTCGCACCATCTCGGATCCCGACGCGAACGGCCGCCTGCAGGTCGTCCAGCGAGAGATTCAAGAAACCAAGAATTCCCGTCCTGGCGTGGAGGACACGAAAACCACGGTCTTTACTCCCGACATCAACGGTGGCTTAGCGGAGTCCATGCGGATTCAGGAGCGTCAGAAGCGAAGCGACGATCACACCATTGAATTTCGAAAGTCAACCCTTTTGCCCGACGGCAATGGAAGCTGGCAGGTCGGTGAAGTCAGGGAAGGCGTGATCAAGGACGACGGCAAAGAGCACAGCAGGGATGAGCAGGTTCTGCAGCCTGATAGCAACGGTAAACTGTCGGCTGTTGCGCGGACGGTGAGCAAAGAATCGGGAGGTACCCGCGGAGAGAAGCGCACCTCTGTCGACAGCTATACAACCGATGTGCCCGGCTCAGCCGGAGATGGCAGCTTGCATTTGGGACAGAGAGTTACGACCCTTCATCGGGCGAATCCGAATGGCGAAGAAACAACTAAGGAGCAAGTCGAACGACCCAATCCCGGGGACCCAGGTGGTGGGCTCCGTATGACGAGTGAAGCCATCGATATTGTGCGTCCGGGCCCCGACGGTGCCAAGCGAACACAAACGATTCGATCTCTGGATGCGAACGGCGATCTCGGCGTAGTGTCGCTTGAGATAGGAAGAACAGACAAGGCTCCGGCGGTTCAGGTTGATATAGCAGCACCAGACAAACCCAAGCCGAATCAACCGAAATAACCCAATAATTCCAATCTTACCGGGAAGTGCAGTTTGTCCTAATATCTCGCTCTGGTCCTAACTTCCGTCCTCTACTTTCGTCGAAAGATGAAGGAATTCTCTTTTTGCTTCTTATCGAAATGCTTACCACGACGCTGTTTTTTTGCGCGGCGATTAGCCAGAGATGACGATACTTGACCTTTCCGCGGATGTCGGTCTGTTGGCTGTCGTCCTGGCCACAGCGAATATCTGTATCGGACTGTTGATCGCAGTCCGCTACAGTCCTTGGCGGCTGTGGCCGCATCGGCGAATCAATATTTTTGCAATCCACAAGTTGACCGCGTGCTTACTGCTCTCGTCGATAGTAATTCACCCGATCATCCTGTTGTTCTCGGGGAGCACCCGTTGGCGTCTGATGGACATAGCGGTTCCCGTGCGGTCTCCGGTTCAGCCTCTCGAAAATACAATCGGCGCGGTGGGCCTGTACCTGATCGTGGTAGTGCTGCTCACATCATATTTTCGGCTTTGGCTCGGACGTCGCCGGTGGAAGTTGTTTCACTATCTGGTTTATGCGGCAGCCGTTTGCGTTTTTATTCACGGCATCCTGGCCGATCCCCAGTTAAAGGGGTCGGCGATCGATCCACTTGACGGGGAAAAAGTGTTGGTTGAATCGTGCTTGCTGATCGTCGCACTGGCGACGGCTTGGGCTTGGCGCTATCGGCTGAGCAAGGAACGCAACGAACTCTGAATCAGTCCATGTGGTCGTGGCCGTGCCCTTGTCGCTCGACCGACCAAATGTCTTCCGGCTTCTGTTCGAAGGGATAAACATGGACCATCCATCCGAAAATCTGCGGGACGAACTTTCGCCCCGCCGCATCGCAGTCTTCCTTGGTGGCGATGGAACCGCCTAGTCCGAATTTTGAATTTGGCAGACCCGCCAGATTCCTTTGATCTTGCGGCGGCATACACAGGTTAACGTGAGCGTGCCATTGGGCAACGCTGAGGGGAATGCGCGAATCGAGTAAGTCCTCGCTGGAATTCTTGGGCGCGGTATACATCACGCCGATAAGCTTGTAGTCGTCCCCGTGCTTCTCGTAAAGCAACGACGTAGGGCGGTCAGGATTGAAATGCCGGCTGGCTTCAAATGCATACAAATAATTGGTGAAGTGATATTGCTTCTGCGGCCGATTGGGCATGAAAATCTTAAAGTCGTCAGCCAGGGCGGTTTTGTAGTCATCGTATTTCGCCGCGACTCTGCGGGCGGCGTCCACTACCTGGTCAGCTTTTTCCTGGTCCCCCGGCCTCAAGTCGCGAAGCGAGGTCATCTTCATGTGCGGACCCATCTCCATGTGATGACCTTCCATGGAGTGAATGGCGTGAGCGCTGCCATCACCCATACCAGGCATATCGCGCATGTCGACCCCGTTCGCCTTCGTCGACATATCCGGACCGTACATGTTCATATTTGACATGTCATGCGCGTCGGCCTTTGGTTTCTGTTCTTGTGCCCACCCCAACGAAAGTGCGTATACGATTGAAGCAGCGGCCAGAATTCGTTTATACATAGCTGTTCTCCGGACAAATTCTTTGCATTGTACTAACCCTGAATCAGGCCGATTGTTTCCGCAATGGAAGAGTAATCGCGAAGGGTTACGGCGGTAACGGGGACACGAGACGTTCTCACCTCGATCGGTCAAGCGCTTTCGTCATTGCAAAAAGAGGCGTTCCAAACAAATCGTGTGGGCCGTCAGTGGTACGTTCGAAACCGAAGCCTTCATACAACCGTATCGCGGCAGTTAGGAATGGCGTGGTAGTGAGAAGTAATCTCTTGTAGCCGCTCGCCAGAGCGAATTCTTCTATTGTCCGGAGTAGGAACTTACCGATGCCCGAACTCCGGACCGCAGGGTGGACCGCCATGCCGCGAATGTACAACGATTCATCCTTCTGAATGGCCGAACCCGTGCCCACTATCGCGACAGCGTTCAAGGCAATCCAGACCGGCCCTTCTCTGATGCGATTCTCGACTTGTTCACTGCTGATGGCGGTTGCTGTAAATCCTCCATCAGTGTAGAGCGGCCTGAATTCAAAGAACGCCTGGTGTAGAAGAGCAGAGATTGAGGCAGCATCACTGCATTCGGCCCTGCGAATCTGGACCTCAGAGTGGGGCTTTTTCATGCGAACTCACAATAGCCTAGCGATTACCGCGGATAAGCCTACCTTCGCCAACATTTGCTCGGCCGCTTCTTCCCCCGAGCGAATGCAGTCGGGTACGCCGATTCCACGATAACCGTTCCCAGTGAGAGCCAGGCCCGGGATCTGCTGGCGGAGGCGTTCGACTCGTTCCAGGCGTTCCAGGTGACCCACGTTGTACTGCGCCATTGCCCCCTTCCATCTAAATATGCGAGTGAAAAGCGGTTCAGCCACGAGGCCGAGAGTCTGGCGCAGTTCTTCGCGTACGATGCGCAGGATTTCATCGTCTGGCAATTGGAGAATCGACTCATCCCGCGACCCGCCCAGAAAACATCGTATGAGGGCGCGATCTTCGGGTGCGCGATGCCGAAACTTGTTGTGCACAAAGGTGGCGGCCAGCACACGTTTGCCTTCGCAGCGAGGTACCAGGAAACCGAAGCCTGGGGGCAATGACTGTCGCACCTTCCGCTCGTAACCTAGCGCCACCGTCACCGAGGAACTGTATGGGATCCCGCGAAGCTCGGAGGCGAGTTCTGAATGGCTCGTGCGGAGCAGTTTCGCAGCCGCTCCCGCGGGCAGAGCCAGAATGACAGCATCGTAGAACGCAGATTGCCCACCTGCAGAGACATTCCAACCATCGGCTTCAGACTGGATGTCTTGCACAGCCGTATTGAGACATAACGCAGAAGGATCTAAACGAGCCACAATGGCGTCTACCATCTCCTGCATTCCATTTTTTAGCGAAGTGAAGAGAGGTGGCGCAGGGGATGATTGGCGAATCTTCTCGCACCCCGCCACCATCGCGCGGCGAAGACTTCCATGCGTGCGCTCCATCTCTACGAAGCGAGGGAGGACAGCCCGAACACTGAGAGATGACGCATCACCACCGTAGATGCCGGCGAGCAACGGGTCGGCGAGACGATCCACCATCTCCGCACCGTAGTGGCGCTCGACAAACGAGGCTACGCTCTCGTCAGCGGGAGAGTTTCGCGGCTGGAACCACTCGCGCGCAATGCGCAGCTTGGTGCTGAATGAGAACAGCGGCGAGAATAGAATATGCAGACTTCTCGTGGGCACCATGAACATCAAACCATCAGGAATGGCGACCAGCTTGCCTTTCAGGAGGATGTAAGTCTTGCGAGCGGCGTCATTAGATCCGATCAGTTGATCGCCTAATCCGATCTGGCGGCAGAGATCGGCTGCCCAGGGCTTTTCTGTAAGGAACGAGTCAGCGCCACCTTCGACGAGACAGCCATCTACCCGATCAGTGACTAGAACGCCGCCCAAACGGGGAGCAGACTCGAAAAGCACATATTGCAACGGAACCCCGGCGCGACGTTGTTCCTCGAGAGCGAAGGCAGCAGAGAGCCCGGAGATGCCGCCACCGACGATGGCGATGCCTTTCATAATTTGAGAGTAACGCCGCCGTCTTCTGGCAAACCTATCTCTCCGTGGTTACAAGACTTTAAGGCTTGGCGGCGAATGCCGGAATCCGTTGCCGAGCTAAATCAGCCAGCGCCGCGGTCAACACAGGTGAGTCGTTCAGCGACTCAGCCCGCCACAGCCGCATGCCTATGTTCTCAGCAAACTGTTTGAAGCCAACATCAATGTCATATAGAACTTCGACATGGTCGCAGAGAAATCCGATGGGCTGAATGAAAACGCCACGGTGCCCTTTCCTTTTCAGCTCGAGAATGGTGTCTTCGACCGTGGGTCCAAGCCAGGCTCCGCCCGACATGCCCTGGCTTTGAAATGCAAATGTCCAGTCTTCGGGTTCGAGCGCCGCTTCCGGCGCCACCAGCGCCGCGGTTTCCTTGCTTTGGCGCTCGTAAGGATCGCCTTCAGTGATCGTGCTCTGCGGAACACTGTGTGCGGTGAAGACGATCGGAACTTTGGTCTTCATCTCTTGACAGGCGTTCTCCCATCCCGAGCGCAATTTCTCCGAGAAGGCTTGGATCAACAGCGGGTGGTCGTGCCAGGATTGAACGAAGTCGATGGCTAAAGCAGTGCCGTCCGCCGGACTCAACGCAGCACGGTACAGGCCCACACTGGTGCGCGAATTCTGGGGCGCGAGACAAATCGCGACGACGCGTTGAACGGCGTCCGCTTGCATCGCAGCCAGCGTGTCTGCGATGAAGGGCTTCCAATTCCGCATGCCGACATAGACCGGCAATCGCAGTTCTTGCGCCAGGAGCTCTGCTTGCCTCATGGTCATCGTGGTCAGTGGAGAGCGGCCGATCAGGCTATAACGGTGCTTCACTTCGGCAACAATTTCGGCAGGAAGCGCTCGGCCGCCGGTTACACGAAGCAAGAACTCCGGGACATCATCTGGCGAGTCAGGGCTGCCATGAGCCAGGAGTAGGACTCCCGTCTTCCCCGGGTTAGATTGCAAATTCACGCAGATGGTCCCTATCTAAGATAGGCGGCGCCAAACGACTGGTTTGCCCAGAGCATCCGGAAGTAGGAATTCCAACCAACATTGACGAAGTTATTTCCAGGAAAAACCAGTTGTCAGTTCTCGGTTCTCAGGCTCAGCTTCGTGTTGAGTGCTCCTGCACAAACCTGACCAGGGCCTTTACATTTTCTACCGGGGTTTCCGGCAAAATGCCATGTCCCAGATTGAAGATGTGTCCGGGACATCCGGCCGCGCGTCGCAGGATATCTTCCGCTCGCGACTTCAACTCTTTCCAGTCCGCAAACAGCGCCACGGGATCGAGGTTGCCCTGCACTGCCCCGGAGCCAACCGAACTCCAGCCTTCATCCAGCGGAATCCGCCAATCGAGGCCGATCACTTCCGCACCAGTTTGCTTCATCAACGGCAGCAGCGTAGCAGTGTCCGTGCCAAAGTAAATAACCGGTGAGCCGGTTTTGCAGAGCGCCTGCACCATCTTGCGAGTCGCTGGCAGCACGTAACGACGATAGTCTTCCACGCCGAGGCAGCCGACCCAACTGTCGAAAATCTGGATAACGTCTGCGCCGGCACGCACCTGGTCAGCCGCATATTCAGAAACGACCTCGACTAGCTTACACATCAGGTCCGACCACACAGCCGGCGACCGATACATCAGCTTCTTCGTCTGAAGATAGTTTCGTGAGCCGCCGCCTTCGATCATGTAGCTCGCCAAAGTAAAGGGCGCGCCGCAGAAGCCAATCACCGGTAGGCCGCTTCCAAAATGCTTGCAGACCAGACGCACGGCATCAGAGACGTATCCCAGATCGGCGGCGCGATCGGTACGCAGCCGGGCAACATCGTCCGCTTCACGCAAAGGGCGCTCGATCACCGGACCCTCTCCGGCCGAGAAGTGAAAGGGCAAACCCATCACCTCAAGAGGCAGCAAAAGATCTGCGAAGATGATGGCCGCATCCACCCCTAGCACTTCCGCCGCAGTGACAGTCACCTCGGCGGCGACTTCCGGCCTCTTGCAAATCTCGATTAGCGAATATTGCCTACGGACCGCACGATACTCGGGCAGATACCGCCCGGCCTGGCGCATGAACCAAACCGGAGTCCGGTCAACCGGCTGTGCCTTGCAGGCCTTCACGAAACGGGATTGGGGGGCGGACATGAACTTCTAATCTAGCATTTTCACGGCTGGCCTAGGGCTACGTGGCCGGTCAGCACTGTCGTGTGGAGAGGCATCAAGAGAGTACCCTCAGAGGTCGCCAAAATCGTCCTATCATTCTCTGGTACATCGAAATTCGGGGAGGCGTCACATGGCGGCGAGTCAGGTGGTTCTTTACTTTGACAAGCAGGAGGATGCCCTGCTTTTCACCTTGGCTGCCAGTTCGGTGATCTCGCCGGATGGGCCCGGTCGCAAGGATGAGGCTCTAGTAAAGATTGCGACCGAGATCTGCAAAGCCAGCCGGATTACCACCGAGGGCGTTCTAAATCCGACGAATCCGCCCCGAAAAGTTAGCGTTGGTCAGGCTACGGAGAAACCTGTCTAGATCGTTAAGCGCATTGAATTCGTCGAGCGTCCATCCTGCTGAGATTTTTGTAATTCCTCCTGTCAGCCCAGATCCCTTTTGATCATTGGCTGATCTCTTTCTGAGCCTGGGGCGCCAGACACGGGACGAATCACGCTCCTCGGGGTATTAATTCACATAAAATGACGACTATCCGGTTCCGTCAGCGCCCCCGACGTGATTGAATACTCTTCCAGTGTTCCGGTAAGTGGCGCGAGCGCTGAAGAAGTGCTTCCAGGCAGTTTTTATCCATGCATCTTGAAATGAAAACGCAGTGTGAGAAGTGCGGGAGCGCACTGCCGCCAGATGGAGAAGCTTATATCTGTTCGTACGAATGCACTTTGTGTCCAGCGTGCACCTTGAACGTGCAGGGCATTTGTCCCAAGTGCGGTGGCGAACTCATTCACCGACCACGGCGGAAAGTGTCGCTCGAGCGAAGCCCGGGCAGAAGCGAGCTGAGCCCCCAAACCACGGAGCGTCCGTGGCTGATATGGGTCGTGAGTTTTGGGGTATGGACTTTCATCGCCCTAGCCGCCAGTGTGGCCATTTACCGATATGACCTTGCAGCGGGGACCCCCATGAGCTTTCTCAGCGAGATTCCCTTGGAGCTCAGCCGACTATTCACCTACGCCCCTCTGACCCCATTTGCTTTCGGGCTGGCACTCCGTTATCCGCTTCAGCGTGAGAATTGGTTGCGTCGGTCATTGGTACTTCTTGCGGGTGGTATCGCTTTCATGGTGGCTCATGTAATTCTGCGAGGATTAACCTATCCCGTCTGGGACTGGGGGACTCGTGGCTTTGTATCGGCTGTTTGGGATTCGCAGACTCACGGCATACGTATCCGGCCGGAACTGTTCCTGAGGGTGTTCTATGCCAATTCGATTGAGGACATTACCGGCGCTTATTTGCCTATTGTAGTAGTTGCACACGCCGTGTCTTACTACCGGAGATTCGCAGACCGCGAACTACGTGCTTCTCAACTGGAGGGCCAACTGGCCAAGGCGCACTTGCAGGCCTTGAAGAACCAACTACAACCCCATTTTCTCTTCAATACGCTGCATTCGATCTCAGCCCTGATGCTTACTGATGTCCGCGCCGCTGACCGCATGATGAGCCGCCTCAGTGATCTCTTACGCATTAGCCTGGAGAGTGACGGAATCCAGATCATTCCCCTGAGTCAGGAACTTGAATTCGTCAACGGCTACCTTGAAATCGAGAAGGTCAGGTTTGAGGACAGGCTAAACGTGGTTTTCGATGTCGCGCCCGACACCTTGGACGCCTTAGTGCCTCACTTGTTGTTGCAGCCGCTGGTAGAGAATGCGGTCCGGCATGGCATTTCCCGACGGTCGAGCAATGGCGAGATTCGAATTGCAGCTAGCCACCAGAACGGCAGTCTTTGCCTGAAGGTGGGGGACAACGGTCCGGGCATAGAGAAGTCTATTAGTAGCCAAACTCAGACCAAGACCGGCCTGGGTCTGAGGGCGACGAAGGAGCGGCTCCAGACTTTGTACGCTAACGAACAGAGTATGGAAATCCGTAGCGCTCCGGAAAGTGGCGTGGAAGTCGAGGTGCGGATACCGTTTCGAACCGAGCCACGTCAATTAGTGTATGAAGTCGCCCAGGCAGATTTTGGGGCTGCGTGACCATCCTGTGACCACGACTGGCATACGCACCATCATCGCCGATGATGAACCCCTGGCGCGCGAGAAATTGCGGATTCTGCTGGCTTCGGAGCCTGGGATCCAGATCGTTGCGGAATGTCGGGACGGACTGCAGACCATTGACGCGCTGGAAAGCTACAAACCTGACCTGCTGTTGCTGGACATCCAAATGCCGGAGATGGATGGCTTCGAGGTGTTGAGTGCTATTCCCGCCGACGAATTGCCGATTGTTATTTTCACCACCGCTTACGATCAATACGCTGTCCGGGCCTTTGAAACGCATGCTCTCGACTACCTCCTGAAGCCGTTTGATCAAGACCGGCTTCACAGCGCCATCGAAAGGACGCGTGCCGAACTGCTCAAAACCACAGACCGGAACCTGACAAATCGTCTACTCGACTTGCTGGCGCAAGCTCGAACGGAATCAAAAGGCGACCGGCGCCTGATAATCAAAGCTGGGGGGCGGGTGGTCTTTCTGGACACGGATGACATCGACTGGGTCGAGGCGGCGGCCAACTACGTCAAGTTGCACGTTGGAAAAGATTCCTACGTGCTCCGCGAGGGCATCGGACGCATTTCCGATCGACTCGATCCCAGCCAGTTCGTCCGTATCCATCGCTCTGCCATCGCCAATGTTCGCAAGATCAAGGAACTACAACCCTGCAACAGCGGTGAATACATCGTGGTTTTGAAGGATGGGAAAGAACTCTCCTGCAGCCGCGGTTATCGCTCCGGCCTGCAACAACTCATCGACAAGAACAGCTAAGCAACCTGCAGCCGTCCGAGAGGCAAAAATCAAGGAGGCTCTTGCGAGCCTCCTTTGTATTTTCCTTACTCCCAGCGTTCCTAGAAGATGAACTTCGCGGAAAGCTGCATCGTGCGCGGATTGCTGGAGAACACCGCCCTCGGGACGTTAAAGGTAGCTGCTCCCGGAGTGAGATACTGTCGCGCTGCGGTACTGGTCGTGATTGTCGTCAAGGCGGTGTTGGCGCCGTCCGCCCGGTTGACGTAGCCCGGCGTGAACTGCGGGTGGTTGAATGCGTTGAGCAACTGGGCACCCAGCTGGAACTTGAACCTCTCCGTGAAGCTCACGCTCTTATAGAGGCCGAAGTCCCAGTTGTTGATGTGTTCGGTTGGCAGCGTGTTGCGGCCCAAGTTAGACAGCGCGCCGATACCCGTACGAATGAACCGCGCAGTCGGATCGTTCGCGAGATAAGCCACCGTGTCGCCAGCGGTGTTGGTCAGGGCTGTAACGTCCGTCCCCGTTCCTGCCTTGCCAGCCGGATTAACGATGGCGCGATCGCCCGCAGTATCACCGTTGCCATTTGCGTCCTGAGCAACCTGCACCGTTGCGTACTCCGGGCTCTCGAAGGTGTAAACCGGTGCAAGTTCCCAGTTCCCTACAACGTTCTTCATTACCCAGCTGCTGGAGCTCTTGAACATGGGCATATCGTAGAGGGCCGTGATGGTGAAGCGGTGCCGGTGGTCGAGAGCTGAACTGGAGCGGTCCGCATGCAGATTCTGGAAGTCCTGCGGGCGCCGCGGGGTTAGGACGGTGCTGAAGAAGTCAGCGGTGGAATTGTCAATGTTGTGGCTGAAGGTGTAAGCCGCCTGCAACTGCAGACCGTTGGTGAAGCGGCGATTGAGTTGCGCTGCCAGCCCGTGGTAGGTCGAGTCGCCGAAGGGCACGAATCCTATCAGGTTGGTTTGGTTGAACCCGGCTGCCGCGAGATCGCCACGGAAATTCGGCTGAGCCTGGATTTGCGCAAGAGTTGTCGTCAGTCCGTCCAGCGTAGACTGGCCCGGGTTGGTGATGTAGGTGGGCAGGAACAATGTCGGCGATGTTTGGTCAATTCTGTTGATGCGATCCTGCACATCTAGGTGGACGCCGCGGGTTCCCAGGTACCTGATCTCGGTGGTGTAGTTCTTGGCGAAGGTGTGCTGGACGCCCAATTGCCACGAAATAGTGTACGGATCCTTCTGGTTCGGTGGAACCCAGGCCGCGGTAGCAGCCCGGGCCTCTGCAACCGTAGCAAATGGTTGAGGCAAGGGTGGTAGTCCTCCGCCGGCCAGAAACGCAGCAGAACTCGGACAAGTCGGCGAACCTGGGCAGTCATAAGTCTGGTTCAACTGCGGAGGCTTGGACAGACTGCCGATGTTATCGTAAAGCACATCATAGGCCATGCCAAATCCGGCACGGATAGAAGTGTTACCGCTGTTTCCAGGTGACCATGCGATACCTACCCGAGGTGCAAAGTTCTTCTTTGGCGCCCGCGGTTCAGCGAAACTGAGGCCGGGGATGCTAGCTGCGATGTTCAGTTTCTGCAGCCGCTCATCGGCAGGAATGGTCGTGTACTCGTGACGCAGGCCGAGGGTAAGAGTCAGATTGGGACGCATCCGCCACGTATCGCTCACATACCAATACAGTGCGATCTGGTTTGCGTCGTAACCTGCTTTCCCGACGCTGCGCTCCGCCAAGGTATCCGGCACCTGGTCGTTCAGATACAACTGCAGAGTCGAGTAATCGTAGTCGCCACGAGAACGTTGGGTGAAGCTCTGCGGCGAGATGTACTTTCGGCCTTCCAGGCCGAACTGCCAAGTGTGGCGACCCTTAGTCCAGCTGAGGTTATCGGCCGCCTGATAGGTGTTGATGATAGTGAATTGCGGGGCATTCGAGTCAGGACCCACCTGCAGATTCAGTTGATCAAAGGAAAGATTCGGGAATTGGTCTAACCCCGGAAATGTGAAATTGCCAGTACCGATTATTTGCCTATACCGGTTGTAGCCAATGCGTAACTCATTGGTAAGCGTCGGTGAAAAAGTGTGGTATTCCCCCAGCGTAAATACATCTGAAGTGGCTGGAATGATCGAGAAAAAGACGGGCAGCGTTGCGGTCACGTCCGATCCAACACTCTTGTTATAGATAAACCGGCCTCGCAATTGGTCGTGGTCCGAAAGGTTATAGTCGGCACTGCTGGCGGAGTTGCGGAAGTTATTGAAGGAAGGACCCACGACTGGGAAAAGCCCGACTTGAATGGGGGTGTTGTTTACTATGACCGCGTTGCAGGCCGGAGGGGAACAAGGCGCGGGAGCCGTGGGCACGAACTTCTTGAAAATGCTCAAGTTAGTCTGGTTTATTCCCGGCATCGCGGCCAGCGTCGCGAAGCCGTTGGCGGTGGGAGTTGTTGGCGCTGTAGGCGTCACACTCTGACCAATCGCGTTGTACTCGTAATTAAAGAAGAAAAAAAGCTTGTTCTTGATAATGGGACCGCCGATCTGCCCTCCGTAACGGTTGCTGTCGAAGCGGGGCTGTTTCGGTGTTGTTCCGGCGGGGGTTCCGTTGGCGACGATTTGATCAATCGAGTTAAGGTTGCGGTTCTCAAAATACTCGTACAACTTACCGTGGAAGCTGTTCGTACCTGTCATTACCACCTGGTTGAATTGACCGCCTGAGGAGTGTCCGAACTCCGGCGCGTATAGGTTTTGCAGCACCGTAAAGCTGGCTACCGCATCATTGGGGACCACGGCTAACGGGCCGGTGACAACCTTATTGTTATTGTCGACACCTTCAATGGTGAAGTTGTTGTTGTAGGCGCGCTGCCCGCCCACTGAGGGCCCAGTTCCGACACCTACGCCGCCGTTGCTTGCTACGCCAGACGAGTACAGTGAAAGGTTGAGCACACCGATTCCAAAACCATTGCCGGATGTTGAGGGCAGGTCTGAGATTGAACGCTCGTCGTAGTTATTGGTAACTTGGGCCGTCGTGGTGTCGATGATCGGAGCTTCTCCGGAGACTTCCACCGTCTCCGATGCTGCGCCCGGGGTCAAGGTCACATTGACAGTACCGGTTCGATTCAATTCCACGTCGGCCGATTCCGTAGTGGTGCGAAAACCGGCGGCCTTTACCGTGAACCTATAGCCACCAATCGGGAGATTATCGAATCGGTATTGACCTGTATTGTTGGTCTTGGCATTGGCCGATATTCCCGTGGCAGTGTTGATACCGATTACGTCAGCGCCCGCCACGGCGGCACCCGTCGAGTCCATTACTGTACCGACAACGTTCCCGCTGATAGCTTGGGCAAAACCGACGGTAGGTGTCAAAAGCACACTGACGACCAACCCGAACGATAACATCAACAAAAGTAACCTGCGAATGTTGTGATTCATGTTCGATTCTCCTGAAGGTGAGACCGTTCCGCGACCTCAGCAACCAAGTCGTCGGCGATGATTGTTGTGCACGCGCCGCGCCGCGCGGCTATTCCAGGTTGGATCGTGGGATGCGTAGTCTGTTTTCTGGGATGAAGCTTGAGTTTTTTACGACCAACGCGACTTACCTACATCGCTTGCAGAGACAGCTTAGTGAAACAGTTCAGTGAGAATACGCAGATGTGGAGAGAGCAATGAGTTGTTATATGAGAATTGGAAAGCGAAAGGCACGTTGGTGCTTATACAAAAATCTATGCGAGACGCGTGTTGACTATGTGTATTTGAACAAATGCACTCTGCGCTTGTTACCCATGTTGTTGAGTTCATCTCTGCCACGTCACCCTGCGTCTTGTGGTCAAGCTAGGATAGCGATAACACCAAGACATCGATTCGTACCAGTGCGGACTGCATCTGTCCCCTGGTATCTATTCAGTGCAGCCGCTTGATGGACAATGGTCCCGCAAGAGTTGTAGAAGGCTTCGATCAGCGAATCTACACATGCCGGATCGGCCTTCTGATGTAGCTTCACTTCCTTCGCAGACCAAGTCTTAGGGGGATTATGTCAACCCAGGTTTCAGGTGCAGAACATGTTGAAGAAGTAATTGAGCGAGTGCATCAGGAACTCGATTCGCTGTTAAAGCAGCGTGCCGCGATCATTAAGAGAATTGGCACTATCAAACAGACGATTCTGGGGCTGGCTAATCTCTTCGGTGACGACATTATTGGCGAAGAATTACTGGAACTGGTTGATCATAGGCCGACCTCGCGCCAGCCAGGTTTCACGAAAACGTGTCGCATGGTGCTGATGGAATCGTCCCGTCCGCTCCTGACGCAAGAGGTCTGCCAGGAAATCAAGCGAAGGAATCCAGCCTTAATGGCCCGCCAGAAAGATCCTCTAGCATCGGTCTCGACCGTGCTCAACCGGTTAGCCAGCTATGGAGAAGCCCGCTTTCTGGCGAACGACAGAGGCCGCCGAGCGTGGCAGTGGGTAACGGAAGGTTGTGATGAGCCTCCGCACCCAGCGACCATAGTTCGCGGCGGCTCCCAAGAAGAATAGAATCCTGATCCAGTCAGGAAAACTCCTGTGCATCCCTGGGATGCCGGGAACACTCTTCGTAAGCAACTAGACAAAAATTCAGCTGGAACTGCGAATCTCATCTGTTCGTATTCGTTTCATGTCTACTGGTCCCTTCTCCGGCCCACTTCGTACTGCACAGCTCAAAACTCAGGGCCGACACGTTTAATCATCACCTATGATTGTTGATCTGTTGGTGTGATGAGTCAATCTGTCGTGTCTCGCAGCTCACTCGAACTGGAAGCGAGGGCTTGGGCACCATGGATTTCTATGTGCGGAAGCTGCAGGAGACCATCGCGTCCTCTTTTGCCGGAATCACTCCGGA